>Ga0081539_10003244_pt1 | contig 20460 bp, 15 predicted proteins | sample TabmetS4T2R2_FD_71023 | JGI IMG/M metagenome (GOLD analysis project Ga0081539, IMG submission 71023) | Tabebuia heterophylla rhizosphere microbial communities from the University of Puerto Rico - S4T2R2 | ecosystem: Host-associated > Plants > Roots > Rhizosphere ...
TCAAAAAGGCGGTCCGCTTTCCGCTGTTCCGGCGATCCTCGCCGGCGGCGCCGCCATCATGGCCCTGGCCGGCATTTTATTTTTTCACGAAGCGCCCTCGTGGCAACGATTGCTCGGAATCGTTCTCGCGATCGTGGGGTTATTTTTACTGCGTAAGTAGCCGCTCGAGCGACTGTCCCCAGCTTTGCCGCCGCCGGGCCGCGAGGCAGCGGAAGCGCCGCGATTCCGCGGCAGTTGGCAGGTATGCCTGCGAGCTATGCTGAGGCAAGAAACATAGTCTTTCACAAGAGCGTTCCGGCGGGCGGATGGTCCGGACAACACGAATGCGAAACAACCATGATCACTTCACTGGTCGTATGCACACTCACTATTTGGCTTTTCGGCGGTTACGCCGACGCAAATCGCGGTCAAAACGGCGAATGACTGTTACGGCGCGAAATGAAATCGGGAAATACAAGCGAGATGATGAAAACGAACCTGAGAAACCTCACCACCACCAAGATGAAACAATCGCGAAATGGGCTGCGCCCGCGACGGCCGGCGCACGATCGCTTGCTCGTCTTCAACATGTCGATCTTCAATGCGCGTCGCGATGGCGAGCGCGCGTTCGACGCGCCGCGTTGGCGGGAAAACGTGTGGAATTAAGATTTGTCGTGAGCGCGGCCAGAAAAATCAGCGCGAGTTTCCTCGCGCTCGTCCTGTTCGCGGGTTGCGCCTCGCTAAGATCGACATCGTCCAATCGGCTCGAGCAGCGGATCGCGCACGCGGACGCGGCTTACCGTTCGCTGAACCCGAGCGACGCGGTCCAATACAACAACGCGCTCGGCGCGGTGGCGCGCAGGATGGTGGAGGAACCGCTTGACGAGTTACGCGCCGAGCTAAGCGCCATCGGCGTGAAATTAGACGCACCGCAAATCAAACTGCCGCTGGCGCGCTTTCAGGTCGCCCCGTTTTCGCCTGACGCATCGCACGCGGTCGGCGTGCCGATGTTGCTTGATTACGACACGGCCGACGCGCCGCTCTATCCGCGCGACGGGCTGACGATTTCGGCGACGGCAATTTACCGGCGCGTCGCCGACGAACCGCACCTCTCGCTCGTGACCGGAAAACGCACGGTTCAACTCAATGGCTCGAGCTATCCGCTCAAGATCGACAACGTCGCTCCAGTCACGGCAATGGCGCGACGCGCCCGTCATGTCCTCGGCAATGGCTTGAGTTACATGCTTCATCCCGCGGCGATGCGCGATAAGACGGGGATCTTTCTGACCGAGCCGTACGATCCGAACAAAATTCCCGTGTTGATGGTGCACGGTCTGAAATCCAGTCCGTTTGCGTTCTTTGGACTGATCGAGGCAATTCGCCGCGATCCGGAGCTGAGCCAGCGCTTTCAGGTCTGGACATACTTTTACAGCACAGCCACGCCGGTCCTGTTCAACGCGCTCGAATTGCGGCAGGCGCTCGAGAAGACCGTGCGTGAGCTCGATCCGCGCGATCGCGATTTCGCGACGCAACACATCGTGGTGCTCGGCCACAGCATGGGCGGGCTGCTGGCGCACACGCTCGTGAGCACCAGCGGCGAGAAGTTGTGGAATGCGCTCTTTGTCGTCCCGCCGCAGCGGTTGCATGGCGATAGCGCGGCGATTCGCGCGCTCGTCGATACATTACATTTTCGCGCGAACCCGCGCGTCGTCCGAGTGATCTTCGCCGCTACTCCACATCGCGGGAGTTCGCTGGCGGAGAGTTGGATCGGGCGGATCGCCGCCTCGCGCATTCGTTTGTCGCCTCTCGTGAAATCGGAGGTGGCGAACCTGATGAGTGAAAATCCCGACGCCGCCACGCCGGCCGCGAAAGCGTTTCACCGCGAAATGAATTTCACGTCCGTGCGCACGTTGTCGCCGCGCGATCCGGCGCTGAATGCACTTGTCGATCTTGCGATCAACGTGCCGTTTCACAGCGTGATCGGACAATACAAGGCGGGGCCGGTTGAAACGAGCAGCGACGGTTTTGTCCCCTACGCAAGCTCGCACCTGGACGGCGCAACGTCGGAGCGAATCGTTCGCAGCGGACACGGCGTCTGCGCAAATCAAGACGGCGAACGCGAAATTGTTCGCATACTTCGACTCGAGTTAGAGCGCGAACATCGCAGCATGCCCGCGAGTTATGCTGAGAAGCGAAACAGAGTCTTTCACCGCGACCTCGCGCGAGACGACGATTCGTTATGAAGAAGAAAACGAAGATCGTGATCGCGGGCGGCGGGTTTGCCGGCCTGTATGCGGCGAAATATTTCGACAAGCGCCTGGCGTGTCGCACGGATGTCGAAGTCACGCTGGTCGCGCGCGAGAATTTCATTCTCTTCACGCCGATGTTGCACGAAGTGGCGGCGGGCGATCTGGCGCCGGCCGACATCGTCAATCCGCTGCGGCGGATTTTGCGGCACGTCAATGTGATCGAAGCCGACGTGGAAGATGTCGATCTTAGCGCGCGAAAAATTCGCTGCGCGCATGGGATCGATCGCGACGAGTTCGAATTGGAGTTCGACCACCTGCTGCTCGCGCTTGGATCGGAGACGAACTTTTTCGATAACGCCGGCATTCGCGATTGGTCCGTGACAATGAAAAACCTGAGCGACGCCGCGCTCTTGCGGAACCGCATGGTCGCGTTCTTGGAAGAAGCGAGTCTCGAAACAGAGGCGTCGGCGCGCCGGCAATGGCTCACGTTCGTCATCGCGGGCGGCGGATTTGCCGGGGCGGAAACGGCGGGCGCGGTGAACGATTTCGTGCGCGCGACGGCAAAGTTCTACCCGCGTTTGGGCGACGAGGAGATTCGCGTGGTGGTGATTCATCCCGGAGATTATTTGTTGCCGGAGTTAGGCGAAGAGCTCGGTCGTTATGCCGAACGCAAAATGCGCGAGCGCAAAGTGGAAGTGATTAAAGGCGCGCGCGTGGCGAGTTACGACGGCTGGGTCGTCACGTTGAACAACGGCCTGACAATTCCGGCGGCGACGCTCGTCTGGACCGCCGGCGTTAAACCGAGCGCGGTGGTGGCAAAGCTGCCGTGCGCAAAAGAAAAAGGCCGCATCGTGACGGACGAATATCTGCGCGTGCCCGGGTTCAATGGACTATGGGCGGCGGGAGATTGCGCAGCGGTTCCGGACAATTACGAACCAGGAAAATTTTTTCCGCCGACGGCGCAGCACGGAATGCGCGAAGCGGCCGTCGCCGCGCAGAACATCGAGCGAGCGATTGTCGATCTTGCGCCGGAGCCGTTTCGATATCGAACGATGGGAATGCTCGCCAGCATCGGCCATCACACCGGCGTGGCGAGTTTGTTCGGCTTCAAATTTTCCGGGTTCATCGCGTGGTGGATGTGGCGCTCGGTTTATTTGCTGAAGCTGCCGCGCCTGGTGAAGAAGCTGCGCGTGGTCACGGCGTGGACGCTCGATCTTTTATTCGGCCGCGACATCGAGCAGCTAATCACGCTGCGCGATGTGGAAGAACTGACGGAGCGCTGGACGCGCATCCGCGCTGAGCGCCAGCCGGCAACGACGATGTCGATCTTGCCATGATTGCGATGGACAACACGATGGTTAGCGCGCTGGCCGCGATTTTCGGTTCGTTAACCGGCGGCTCGGCCACGGTGGCGACGGCGTGGATCGCGCAAAAGACCCGCAATCGCCGCGACGAAATGCGCGCCGAGCTGACCAAACGCGAGACGCTCTACGGCGAATTCATTAATGAGTGTTCGAAACACGTGATGGATTCGCTCGCGCGTAATCTCGATCAGCCGGAAACATTGTTGTCGATCTATGCGTTGCTGAATCGGATTCGTTTGTGCGCCTCCGAAGCGGTCCTGGCGAAGGCGGAGGAGATCGTGCAGTTCGTGGTCGAGCAATATTTCGCGCCGAATCTTTCGGTTGAGGAATTTCACGAACGCGCGACACGGCGCGGCGCCGATCCGCTCAGGCCGTTCAGTGAAGCGTGCCGCATTGAATTGGTGTCGATGCAGCGGCGCGTGTAGAAAATCGCCCAGTTGCCTAACGAACCGCCGTGAACGCCTGCTTTGCGCATTCGCAGAATTTTTCCACGGCCGGCGGCAGTTTTCCCTTGCGCGTGATGATGCCGATCGCGACGCGCTTGGGCTCGGGGGCGAGACGCAAAATTCGGATGCGATCGCCGAAGGCATAGGTAAATGCGTCCGAGACGAGCGCGACTCCGGTGCCGGCGCTGACGGCGGAAAACACGCCGGACCAGCCGTCGTGCTCCTCGACAATGCGCGGTTTTACCGTTGCTTGAGCGAAGATCGCGGCGAGGTACTCGAGGTGGCGCGGATATTCTTCCCGCGTGAGCGCAACGAACGGTTCCCGCGCTGCCTCCGCCAGCGAAATCGACTTTCGTTTTGCAAATGGATGATCGCAGGAAACGGCCAGACAGACGCGGACGGTAAGCAGCTCTTGAAAGCGAAGCTCCTCGAGCGCGTTGGACTTTAGTGGAGGAATGATGATGGCCAGGTGCAAGCGGCCTTCCCGCACCGCGGCAATTTCCTTTTCGACCGGCCAATCGTGCAGCTTCACGTGCACGTTGGTCATAGTTTTCTGATACTCACGGAGAAGGCCCGGCATTATCTGCGTCGTAACAAGCGGGAAATCGCCGACGTGGACTTCGGTCTGCGCCTTTCCCGCAATCGTGCGCACTTTGCCAACCGCGTCGTCGGTGTTTTTCAAAATCGCGCGCGCTTCCTCGAGAAACGCGCGGCCCGCGTCGGTGAGCTTCACCGACTTCGCGGTGCGCTCGAGTAATTGCACGCCGACCTCGTCTTCGAGATCGCGGATTTGTCGGCTGAGCGACGGTTGCGAAACATGCAGCCGTTGCATGGCGGCGCGCGAGACGTTTTCCATCTCGGCCACCGCTACGAAGTAGCGTAAGTGCCGAAGCTCCACGCCTCGGGAGTCTATGCCTGCCGGGCATTCTCAGGCAAGAAACAAGGTCTTTCCCAAACCAGCCGGCGCGCCCGCATAGTCGTGTCATGAACACGACGCCTGCTGAAAAGATCCTCGCGGTGCTGAACAAGCAACGCCTAACGGAGATATGTGCCCGTAGCGCAGTTTTTTCTGAAATGTCGTCCTCGGAGCTCGGGAGATACAAGCGTCAACACAAGACCAACAAACAACAAACAACCATGAATACCAGTCCGCTGGAAAATGTTATCAATAAATTCGCGCCACCGAGCAGAGCGATTCTGTCTGCCATCGCGGCCAGCCTGCTTTTCTCCACTGTCGCCTTCGCGCAGATGCCGAAGTCTCCCTGGAAAAAAGCAGCACCATTCCCGGAGCCGGATGAAGAGCTCTACGGCGTCGCCTGCAACGGCAAGATGTTCGTCATTGGCGGTTGGAAGGACGGGACCGCGCGCGGCGTTACTTACGAGTACGACCCCGCGACTGACAAATGGACGAAGAAAGCGTCGATGCCGCACCCGTCTCATCACGCGGCGCTCGCCTCCTTTAACGGCAAGATTTACGTGAGCGGCGGTTTCGTCCCGCCGCAGAACACGAACGTGCCCACCGGCGGCGCGTGGCAACCCATCGACGACATGTGGGAATACGACCCGGCGGGGGATTCGTGGCGCTCACTCGCGCCGCTTCCCGGCAAACGCGGGTCGGCCGTGGCGGTCGAGGTCGGCGGCAAGATTTATGTCATCGGCGGGGTGACGACTGTGGAAGGTTCGAAAGAGCCGTGGACGGTGAGCAGCGGCGCCGCTGCTTCGCCCGAATCTGTTTCGCCTTTCTTTACCTTCTTCGGACCGGCCCAGGTTCTCGCGACGAACGATGTTTACGATCCGGCCACGAACAAGTGGGAACGGCGCAAGCCGATGGCGGTGCCGCGCAATCACGCCTTCGGCGCAGCGGTAAACGGCAAAATCTACGTCATCGGCGGGCGCACCGGGCATGGCTTCATCCTCACGGCGACGAACACGAACGCCGTGGAAGCGTATGATCCCGCGACCGACACCTGGTCTGGTCCGCTACAACGGATGCCGACCGCGCGGAGCGGCGGAGGCTGGGGCACGGATGGTCGCCGGATTTATTGCGCCGGCGGTGAAGTAACGACCACACAGCTCACCGGCGCGTTCCGCGGGGTGGAGGCGTACGACCCGGCCACCAACACCTGGAGCACACTGCCTCCCATGCCGATACCTCGACACGGCGTTGCCGGGGCAGTGCTCGGCAATGAATTTCATCTCGTCAGCGGCATGACCCAAACCGCCGGGGCAATGACGTTCCTCGACCCGCAGCTCTCAACCTACACGTCGGCGCACGATGTTCTGGAACTCAAGACGGCGCCGACCGCTCCCGCGGGTGCAACAGAGACCGGGGCGGCGGGGGCGACGTCGTCTTCGCAAAGCGGGCAATAGAGGCGCCGACAACAGATGACAACAAATCACAAGCAACAACACACCAAACCAACAACGAATATGAAAACTAGTGCGTTAACAAACCTTACGAGTAAACGCGCTGCATGGAGCGGGCCGATTTTAGCTGCGTTAGTAACCAGCCTGCTCGTCACCACCGGCGCGCTGGCTCAGATGCCGAGCTCTCCATGGAAAAAGGCAGCGCCGTTCCCCGAACCAGACGAAGAGCTCTACGGCGTCGCCTGCAACGGCAAAATGTATGTGATCGGCGGCTGGGGCGAGGGCAAGGCGCGTGGCGTCAACTACGAATACGATCCGGCAACGGACAAATGGACGAAGAAAAAGTCGATGCCTCATCCAGCCCATCATGCGGCGCTGGCCTCGTTCAATGGTAAGATTTACGCGAGCGGCGGTTTCGTCGCTCCTGAGAAAGCGCAAGTCCCAACCGGCGGCGCGTGGCAGCCCATCGAAGAGATGTGGGAGTACGATCCGGCGGCCGATTCCTGGAAACCGCTCGCACCGATGCCGACCAGGCGCGGCTCGGCCGTGGCGGTGGAAGTCGGCGGCAAGATTTATGTGATCGGCGGCGCAACGACAGTGGAAGGATCGAAGGATCCGTTTTTCACCTTCATGGGGCCGGCTCAGGTCCTCACCACCAACGAAGTCTACGACCCCGCGACTAACAAATGGGAAAGCCGCCGACCGATGGCAGTGCCGCGCAATCATGCTTTCGCCGCCGCGGTGAACGGCAAGATCTACGTCATCGGCGGACGCACCGGCCATGGCTTCATCATGGCGGCGACTAACACCAATGCGGTCGAGGCGTACGATCCCGCGGCTGACATGTGGAGTGGTCCGCTGGAACGAATGCCGACGGCGCGCAGCGGCGGTGGCTGGGGCACGGACGGACGCAGGATTTATGTGGCCGGCGGCGAAGTTACAACCACAGAGCTCGTCGGCTCGTTCCGCGGTGTCGAAGCTTATGATCCGGCAATCAATATCTGGATCACGCTACCTTCCATGCCGATACCGCGTCATGGCGTCGCCGGAGCGGTGATTGGTAATGAGTTTCACCTCGTCAGCGGGATGGTGCAATCCGCCGGCGTGGCAGCGTTCCTCGATCCGAAGCTGCAATTCCACACCGCCGTGCACGATGTCTTGGAACTGAATTTCAATCCGAATCCGCCAACAGCTGCGGCGGGTGCGAAGGGTGCGACTGGCCTAACGAGCGAGGCGCAAGCGCCCTCGAAGGCTCCGAAGAAGGTTTACACCCGTTACAATATCAACAGCCCCGAAGGACAAAAGATGCTCGCGAAATTCACCCGCGCGATCGACATCATGCGGACCTTGCCGGAGTACGATACCCATTCGTGGACCTGGTGGTGGTATACCCATTGGATCAAAGGGCCGCCGGCGTTCCTGTGGGACTTCGCCAGGAAAAAGAAAACCGAAGTCGTCGCGGCGCTTCCGCCGGATAAGCGAGACTTTGCCGAAGCGGTGTGGAACGGCTGCCAGTCCCACCCTTATAACCCGGCCGACCCTGAGCAATATCAACAATGGTGGTTCCTGCCGTGGCATAGGCTCATGCTCTACCAGTTCGAGCAGACCATCCGCGAGGTGTTGCACGATGAGGATTTTACTCTGCCTTACTGGAATCCGGTCACCGGCAACCGAGCCGATCTCGTCGTCCCAGCCGCGTTCCGGCAACCTGGCACCACGCTGTTTAATGGCACGCGCTGGCCGTGGGTGAATGGCGGCGAACCGCTCGATACTTTGTGGAGAGACTGGCTCACTCTCGATTGCCTGAACGAGAAGTTCTACATCGACAAACCGAGCGGCAGCCTCGGGTTCAACCCGCGGATGGATCAGAATCCGCATTTCTTTACCCACATCGCGATCGGCGGCGATATGGCTGACTTCGCTACCGTCGGCGGCGACCCGCTCTTCTATCTTCATCACTGTAACCTGGACAGGATTTGGGAGAGCTGGAACCGGCTCGGCAATAAAAACGCTACCGACCCGAAGTACCTCAACCGTAAGTTCGCCTACGCGGACAGGAGCGGTAAGCGCGTGGACATGCCGGTCAGCGCCGGCGACCGCGTCGCGCAGCTCGGTTACGAATACGACGTTTATGAGCTGCCGCCCAAACCTCGGTTAGCTGCGCAAGAGGCCGCGGTCAGAGATGCTACCATCAAGTCACTCCTCGATCGCCAATGCGGCGCTCCGCATGCACGGGAAACTGCGGCCGCTTCAGATGATAACGCATCCACGAAAGCGCCGGCGTGGAATCTGACCGATTCGTCCGGGAAAACCGTTTCCCTTGATCAATACCAGGGCAAGCCGGTGGTGGTGATCTTCTACGAAGGCTCGGGTTGCTTGTATTGCGCGACCCAGCTCAGAAGTTTCGCGGACAAAATCAAAGAGTTCACCGATAACGGAATCGCTGTTGTCGCGATCGGCACGGACACGCCGGAGGAGCTCAAAGATGCGCTCAACGCTTATGAAGGCGGTTTTCCGTTTCCACTGTTGTCCGATGCGAAGCTGGATGCCTTCAAGGCCTATCGCTGTGTCGATCTTAAGGGCAAGCCCTTGCACGGAACTTTCCTGATTGATCCACAAGGCGCAGTTCGCTGGCAACAGATAAGTGATCGGCCATTCAACGATCCGGCGTTCGTGTTAGGTCAGGCGAAGCAGTTATCGACCAACACCGTGGCCGCCGGCTCCGCTTCGAATGCTTCGGTCGCTCTGAACAAATAGAACGACGAGGTCCGACATGAGAAGAAAGCTACGCAAAACCTTAATGACACTGCTGCTGGCGATGCTCACGACGCCGATAACTTTGCACGCGTGGGATCGCGGCACGGTCGAGCGCTTCGCCACGTTGCCGGCAGGCACAGGCCACCCCGAAGGCATTTGCACAGATAAGGACGGAAACGTCTATGTCGCCACCGTGGACGCGCCGAGACCAGATAGAAAGAACGGCACGCTCATTGTCTTCGACGCGACCGGCAAGTATTTGCGCACGGTCAACGTCGCCGACTCGAGCACCCAGCTGCTCGATATTCGTTTCCATCCGCAGACCGGCAAACTCATCGTAGTCGATTACGCCGGCGCAAAACTGCTCACTGTCGATCCGACAACCGGCGCATCCTCCGTCTTCATGACCGTGACCGGCGAACATCCCGGCCTCGACGCGTTCTGCTTCGATCGTGCCGGCAATGTTTACACCACCGACGCGCACCAGGGCATCATCTGGAGAGTAGGCAAAGACGGCGGTGCGGGCGAGATCTGGGCGCAGGACCCGCTTCTGAAGCCAATCAGGTTCCCGCCCGCGATCGGCGCGAATGGCGCCTGGTTCAACAACAAACAGGACGCGCTGTTCGTCGCCAATACCGCGCAAGACACGCTGGTGAAAATTCCCGCCAGTGGCGATCCGCTTAAGGCCGGTAAACCCGAAGTCTTCATCAACCGCGTCGGCGGCGGCCCGGACGGCATCCTCATCGACGAACATGACAACATCTGGATCGCGTGTAATCAGGCCAACGAAGTGCTCGTGCTCGAGCCTAAGCAGGGTCGCGCGATCGCAAAGCTCGGCGACTTCGGCGGCATCGATAAAGACGGTGCGCCGATCGGTTTTCTCTGGTCGAACACCCTCTGCTTCCGCCGCGACGACGTGCTCGTCACCAACCTGTCGTTAAACATGGCAAAGTTCACCGGGAGTTATCCGACCATCAACGGCGCCTGGGCTGACGAGGTGAAGCTTCACACCGTCTCGAGAATCAAGAAGCGTATACCGAGCGTTGCGAACTGAACCACTATCGGGCCGATGAACAAGGTGAGTCTTCAGATCGTTACGGCGCTGGTCGGGATCATTCCCATCGCGACGGGTGTTCTCGGCCTGATGGGCGTGAATGATCCGCTTTACGTGGCGGCCGGTGTGCCGCGTGTTCTTCTGCTCGACACCAACCTGCGCTTTTATTCCGGCGTCTGGATCGGCCTGGGCTTTGCCCTCCTCTGGCTGATCCCCACGATTCAAAACCAGACGGTTCTGTTTCGCGTGCTCTGGGGAATGGTCTTTCTTGGCGGCATTGGTCGTATTCTGTCGATCATGCAGCTAGGATGGCCCCCGGCTGCTTACGTTGCCTTTACCGCGATCGAAATCGTCGGGGCACCGCTCTTCATCTGGTGGCAGTCCCGAGTGTCAAAGATCATGAACGGTATTCCGGGCCACGCCGGTTGAAATTGACAATGCATAAACACGCTTCGCGGAGTTGGGCTTCAGTGCCGCATCGTACTTATATAGTACTCGTCGTTCTGGGCCTGGCATCCCTCAGCGCGCCTCGCGTGCCAGCCCAGGACGCTGTGAGTCCGCCCGCCTTCGGCGGGTCGTGGGACACCCGCACGAAGTTGACTGGAGACTGGGGCGGCCTGCGTGATGATCTCCGCGATCACGGCATCACCTTCGACATCAGCGCCACCACATACTATCAAGGCACGATCAGCGGCGGATTACATGAAGGCTTCGAGTTCGGTGGGCGCAATGATTATATTCTGACCATCGATGGCCAAAAAGCCGGGCTCTGGCCAGGATTGTTCATCAGGCTCCACGGCGAAACTGTCTACGGCGATTCCGCAAACCTATTCACGGGTGGGATTGTCCCCGTGAACATTGGGCGCGCACATCCTGTTTTTTCCGGGACCGCCGGCGCTCTCACCGAATTCAAAATCACCCAGGCGCTCTCCGAAAATTTCGTCCTCTACGCCGGCAAGATCAACACGATCGACAACGTCCAGCAACCGTTCATGCCCAGCCGGGGACTCGATGCCGGTTTCATGAACGCCACACTTTTTTGGAACGTGATCCTCGGCCGGACGTTGAACTACGCGACGCTCGGTGCCGGCGCTGCCTACCTGTGGAAAGGTTACCCGGTGTTTTCATTCACGGTCTACGATACCAACGACGACTCAACCAGGAGCGGCTTCGATAAGCTTTTCGACAATGGCGCGCTTTTTTACCCGACGGTCAGTTTGCCAACGACGTTTTTCGGAATGCCGGGACACCAAAGCCTTTGGGGAGCGTACAGCTCGGGACGCTATCCGGTCCTCGCACACGAATCGTTAACTCTGATTCCGCAAGTGCTGCAAGGGACGGTTCCTCCAGCGGCGCTGACAAAGCCGGAGCACGGTTCCTGGTGGATCACCTATCTATTCGACCAGGCGCTTTGGTTAGACCCGGAGGACAAGACCCGCAGCTGGGGTGTGTTCGGCAACTTCGGAATCAGCGATGGAAAACCAAACCCAATCAAATGGTCCGCCATCGCTGGTCTCGGCGGGAGCAGCCCAATCCCCGGCCGCAAACAGGATACCTTCGGCGCCGGCTATTACTACCTCGGCTACAGCGACGACTTTAAAAACGACGCGCGACTTGTCGTACCCGTGCGCGACGAGCGCGGTCTCGAATTCTTCTACAATGTAGGCGTGACCCCCTGGTGTCACGTTACGGCCGACCTTCAAGTGAACACGCCCACCCTGAGCCAGGCTGAGTCGTCCGTCGTGCTAGGACTCAGGACCAAGATAGACTTCTAGTGTGAGCCATGCGCGACATCCTGCCAGTTGACCGGCTTGAAGTTCTTGTCCTCGTTGACAATCTCACCGACAGCTTATCGACCAACTCCGGGGTGGCGACGTCGGAATGGACGGGGCTGTTGACCGCAGGCCGTCTCCAGTCGCTATCGGGACGGTGCACCTGCTGTGCACATCACGGCCTGTCGCTGTTGATCACCGTGCGCGTAGGAAGCGCGACACACACCGTCTTATTCGACACGGGACCAGAGGCCGCGACCTTCGTGCGCAACGCCGCCATCCTGGGCGTCGATTTCGCGGCCATTGATGCGGTGGTGCTTTCCCACGGCCACTGGGACCACGGCGCTGGTTTAATCGCAGCGATCGAGGCAATCTCGCAGGCGCGACACCGGCAAACGGTCGACTGCTTCGTGCATCCCGGCATGTTTTCGGAGCGCGCGCAGCAACTGCCGAACGGCGCGCTGGTAAAGTTCGAATCCGTGCCGGACCCTGCCATTTTAGCGAAGGCAGGTGCCAACGTCGTCAACACCCGCGAGCCGCAGTTTATTGCGGGAGGCGCGATTTACCTCAGTGGCGAGATCCCGCGCGTCACCCCGTACGAGATCGGCCTCCCGGGCCACGTGCGGCGGCGCGATGACGGTCAACGCTGGGAGCCGGATCCTCTGATCACGGACGAGCGGTTCATTTCAGTGCACGTGAAGGACAAAGGGCAAATCGTCTTCTCAGCGTGCTCCCATGCCGGAATCGTGAACGTCCTCACGCACGCACGCTCCATTTTCCCGTCCGTCCCGCTCTACGGCGTTATCGGGGGACTGCACCTTTCCGGCGCCACGGAAAAAATCATCCCCGAGACCGTCGCCGATCTTCAGCGGTTTGATCTCAAGCTAATTGCCCCGGGCCATTGCACTGGCTGGCGAGCAGTGAGCGCGATGGCAAAGGTCTTCGGTGACGAACTCGTGCCCTCGGCAGTCGGAAAGCGCTACGCCGTTTGAGATCGCGCAAGCTACGGCCAACCGCAGCAAAACGCCTAAGATTTTAGCTAAATCAGTATCAGAGATATGCGTGGTCAGTGCCGTAGACCCGGCCCGGCGGAGGTTTCCCGAAATGTCTCTGTGCGAATCCGAGAAATAGAAGTGTCCGACAACAAAATGAACACCGAACAGTTCCGCTTCGACGGGCGTCATACCTCTGGGGGCATGCTTAGGCAAGAAACATCGTCTTTCATAGCGGACGCATCCGGTGCGATGATGAAGTCACAATGATGATCCATGCCAAACACGATACGAGCGGGCGAATTGCGCGCGCGGTTTGGCTTTTCTGTCTCGGAGCGCTCGTTTTGATTCAACCGGCGCTGGGCTGCGACGTTAGTGACGATACGAATTTCGCCAGATCGGCCGAGTTAGCGAAGAGTACGAACCGGCCGCTGCTGCTCGCGTTTATCGGCACGGATTGGAGCATTTCCAGCCTTAAGCTCGATCGAGAGGTGTTCGATCAGCCGGAGTTTGCCGACAACTCGAAGTATAACTTTCTTCTCTGCAAGCTTCACTTTTACCAGACGCAGGAGCGCGCGCCGGAAACCATTCGTCAGAATGACGAGCTGGCTACGAAGTATGAGATCAAAGAATTTCCCACCGTCGTCGTGCTGAGTCCCGACGGACGTGAGATCGGACGGCTCGGATACGTTTCCGGTGGAGCGAAAGCGTTCGGCGCCGCTGTCAGCGCGCTTCTCGCCAAATCACCGGCAAAGGAGCCGAAGTAGGCCGTGTTAAATTCAAGCTCAGTTTTCTCTCTGGCTCTGCTGTTCCTCAGCATCGCTCTGCCTGTCGCTTCCGCGCAGGAGCAACAGACGGTGGCGCAGTTAGCCGGCAAGATCGACAGTGAGCTCTCCGCGGTTCTGAGCACAACCGCATCGCCCAAGAAACAGGAACTGAGCGCGAGCTTACTCCAGCACCTCGCACTGCTGAAAGATCGATCAATCATGGTGTTCGGTCCGCGCCGACAGCAGTTGGAAGAGAAATTGAAGCAGGTAGGCCAGTCATCGGAAGAATGGCAATCAGCCTCCTCGGCCGAAGCGAGTCGTGCTGCTGCCGAGCGCGCGCAAAAACTTTGGTCAGAAATAAAATCACTTTATCCGAAGGAAGCTCTGCAAATTCTGCCGCCGCTCTGGACATGCCCGATGCACCCGGAGTTGATGGAAAAAACCGCGAGCAATTGCCCGAGCTGCGGCATGCGATTGGAGCCGATCTATGTGACCCAGCCGCAACTGACGCAAAGCCCAATCATCCGCGCCGAAATCGTCGCCGACAAGCCGCTCGAAGTCGGTAAACGCGCTAATCTGCGGATTCGGCTTTTCTTTCTGGATAGCAATGAGCCCGTCCGTCTCTCGGACCTGGAAGAAGCGCACACGCGCAAGATTCATTTACTCATCAGCGACATTAGTGAAACCGATTACCATCACGAGCATCCGGAACCGGCGGGCGACGGTGAATACACCTTTAGCTTCATTCCGCAGCGACCGGATACCTACCGCGTTTGGGCTGACTTGCTGCCGGCGCGCACGCGCGTGCAGCAATATTCGGTCGCTGACATCCCTTCAAGCACGCCGGGCAAGGCAAGCCTCGCTGCGATCGAGCCTGAAAATCGGCACGCGGAAATCGACGGCTACAAGTTCGATCTTTCATTTGAGAAGGAGCCCATCGGTGAGCGAGATACTGTTGCCGGCAAGCTGCGCGTGACCGGAGCTGATGGCCAGCCGTGTGCCAAACTCGAGGTGATCATGGGCGCGTTCGGGCATTTTGTCGCCTTTGGCGACGATTTCGCCACCGTTCTGCACCTGCATCCGGTCGGGCCGCTCATCACGGACGAGCAAGCGCGCGGCGGGCCTGAACTTCCGTTTTACTTTCGCGCAAACAAACCGGGACTGATTCGCCTTTTTGCGCAGGTCAAGATCGACAACAAAGATTTTTTTCCGCGTTTCATTTTGCGAGTCCAACCGCCGCAACGTATCGCGGGTCTTTGAGCCGATCGGCGTCTGACACAGAGGGTCTAGAATCGCCAACCGCCACCGAAATCGTTTGTTGTTTTGATCTCGCAAGGCCAACGTCGCTATAATATTCTGACAAGCTACGAAGCCGATCCCGGGAACGTTGCAAGAAGGGGGTGCGCCGTTCCAAACGACGCATTGGACGGTCGTTCTGCAGGCGGGTGGCGCGGAATCGGAGGAAGCGCGGCGGAAGGCGCTCGCCACTTTCAGCGAGGCCTATTGGCCGTCGCTATACACGTTCGTCAGGCGGCGCGGTTATTCGTCCGCCGACGCGCAGGATATCGTCCAAGGATTCTTTGTTCATCTCTTTGAACAAAACACTCTGAGTCGCGCGGACCAGGAGAAGGGGCGGCTCCGCACTTTTTTGTTGGGTTCGTTGCAGAATTACCTGTTGAAGCAGCGCGAACGGATGCGCGCGATCAAGCGCGGCGGCGCGCAACAGTTTGTTTCGTTCGATGAACTTCTGCCGCAAACCGAAGCGGCCATGATGGCGACTTCGCATCTGAGCGACGTGAACTCTTTTGACGTGGCGTGGGCGTCGAGCATCGTGACGCGCGCGTGGAAAAACGTCCGTAATCGATTTGCTGCGGAAGGCAAACGCGAATGGGTGGATGAGTTGAGGCCGTTCGTCGCGGGCGGAACGGCGACCCCGCCGGACCAGCAAGAGGTGGCAGCGCGACTCGGCACGTCAGTCGAAAATTTCCGGGTCTGGCTTTCGCGATTGCGTCAGACGTATCGGCACGCTTTACGCGCAGAAGTCGCGAGCACGGTTTCCGATCCGAACGAGATCGACGACGAGCTCCATTACGTTTACCGGATTCTGACGGCATGAACGTTGTCGATCTTCCGCAGGCGACCGGCGCCGGAGTGTGCGCGCGTTGTGGAAAATCGATTACGCACCCGGGCCCAGAGGGCGAATGTGTGCGATGCCTCGTGAGCTTCGGATTTCTCGCCGAGGAATCCGAACCGGCGCGGCAAAGTGACAGGCCTCACGGGCGTCTTGGGCCGTTGCGTTACGCGCACTTCGAGGTCGAAATGGGTGCGGACGGCCATCCGGTCATACTTGGTTCCGGTGCAATGGCGGTGACATATCGTGCGCGCGACACAATTTTAAATTCGCAAGTCGCGCTCAAGGTGATCAGTCGCAAATTGGCGGAAGATCCGACGGCGCGGGCGCGATTTCTGCGCGAAGCGCGAGCGGCAGCCCAAATTCATCACCCGAACGTCGCGCGCGTGATTCATTACGGTGAGCAGGACGGCGAATGTTTTTATGCGATGGAGCTGGTGCACGGTGAAACGCTGGAGGCGCGCGTGCAACGCGAGGGACCGCTGCCGCTGAGTTTCGCGCTCGAAGTTGTCGAACAAGTAGCCCGCGGTTTGGCTGCGGGAGAAGATCGCGGCGTAATCCATCGCGATCTAAAGCCGTCAAACTTGATGATCGAATCCCACGCCGGCGATCAGCTGTTAGTAAAGATAATTGATTACGGCATCGCCAAAGTCATCGCGCAACGCGCCGAGACGGTTTTTCAAACTCAAGCAGGATTTTTGGGAACTCCAGCGTTCGCGAGTCCGGAGCAATTTGCGGAAGCGGGGCAGCAGCAGATTGATACCCGCTCGGATGTTTATGCACTCGGGGTCACGTTTTGGTATCTGGTGACGGGACGGACACCGTTTGCCGGACGCTCGATTGAAGAAGTTCGGGCTAGGCAAGCGGAAGAGCTTCCGCTGAGGCAGCTCAAAAATGCCCGCGTGCCCCACGAATGCATCACCGTCTTGAAGTCGATGTTAGCGCTTGATCCGGACAAGCGACCGCAAACCGCGCGCGAGCTGCTGACGAGAATTCATCACTGCTCCGTCCGTTTTGCGCCGGTGGCGCGTCGCCGGCGAAAACGTCTCATGCTTGCATCAGCAGGACTCGCGTTCTCGGTCGCGCTGCTCTTATCAGGCTACTTCTATTATCAGCGCACCCACCCCTCGTCCGACCTGGATCGAGCGATTGCGGTTCTGCCTTTCGAGAGTTTTAGCGCGAACCCGGAAGATCAGTTTTTCGCGATGGGTATTCGGGATGAAATTTTGACCAAGCTCGCAAGTCTGGCTGATCTCAAGGTCATTGCGCGGACCTCCACCGAAAGCTACAAGAACAAGCCTTTAGATTTAAGAACGGTCGGAAAGCAGCTCGGAGTTGGCAGAGTTCTGGAAGGCTCTGTCCAGCGAGCGGCCGATAAGGTTCGGGTCAATGTGCAGCTGATCGATACACGGACCAACGCTCATCTTTGGGCAAATACTTACGACCGTAGGCTTGTGGATGCGTTGGCGGTTGAGAGCGAGATCGCCACCGACGTCGCGCAACAACTCGATGCAAAGCTGGTTCCCGGAGCCAGCACTGAATCGCCGACCCAAATGGCCGAAGCTTACGATGCGTATCTGCGTGGCCGTGGCATTGAGAGCGTTCAATCCGGAATCCCTTCCTATCAGAACGCGGCCGCGGCTTATGCCGAGGCGGTGCAACTTGATCCTAACTTTGCCCTGGCCTGGGCGCGATTAGGTCTGGTTCGAAGCTTTCTCTATTTCAACGGCGTCGATCGCGAGGCAAACTCCGCGTTGGCGGTAAAAGAGGCCGCAGACCGTGCGATGGCGCTTGCCCCGGAACTCGGCGAAGCCTGGCTCGCGCAGGGCGCGTATCGCTCCCGTGTTTTGCGCGATCCCGCCAGCGCGCTGCAAGCTTATCGGGAAGCGGAAAAGCGTTTGCCGAACAGGGCCATTGTGAAGGAGTACATGGTTTACGTGGAGTGCCGCCTCGGTCGCTGGAAAGACGCTGAAGCTCACTTTTCCAAAGCTACCAGCCTTGATCCACGCAACCTCCGACTTTGGACCAGAGCCGCACAAAATGTATTTCGCCCGCTGGGACGGTTCGCAGAGGCCGAAGCGGCGCTTAATCGGGCGTTGGAAATTTCGCCTAACAACGAATACGCGATCACGAACAAGGCCGAGTTATTTCAAGAACAAGGCCGGCTGGAGGACGCCGCTAAAGAACTGCGGCGTCTTCCGAACGATTCTACTGACAACTATGTTCTCCTGATTCGCGCAACTCAGGCGCTGCTCGAGCGTAACTTTGATCTGGCAACGCACTGGGCCAACCAGGCAACCAGGTCGCTCAAGGACGGACAATCGCTTAGCGACCAGGCCATCTATGCTCTTGTCCTTCAGGGTTACGCTCAGCAGTGGGCCGGACGCCGTAAGGAGGCGCGCGCCATTTTCGAGCGCGTTATACACGCAATGTCGCCGAGCGCCGGTTTTGTCATGCCGCCGGGCAGTGAAACACGCTCTTTCCTCGCCCTGGCTTATGCCGGCGTCGGAGACAAACAAAACGCTCTGAACGAGGCGCGGCAGGCCGTTACCGATAACGCGCACGATGCCGTGATCGGACCAATCACCGAAGCGAATCGCGCGAAAGCTCTAGCACAACTCGGTGAGGTTGATGCAGCGATTAAGGCGCTTCCACATCTGCTTGAAGTTCCCGGCGGAATTCGTCCTCCCGATCTTCGATTCTCACCGTATTGGGACCCGCTGCGGAACCATCCACGATTTGCAGAACTGCTGACGAATTCTCCTCCGGTCCGCTACTAGTCTAATCTGAAGCGGCCGTTTGCGCGACCGGCGGCGCACGCGAACTTTATCTCGACGCTTATCGACGGATCATGTCCGACGATTGCACCTGGCCATTTTCGTTCGTTAATGTTGGGAGCTCATCGGTGTCGCGGCGCCGCACCTGCGCCGGGAACTGGTCGCGAGGTGTTTGTTGCTCCGGCTTGCGCCGCTGCAGGCGAATGGTTAGTCGAGTTTCATGACTCGCTCATTTACAAAGTGATCGCGTTGCCGCAAAAAATGTGAAGAGAGCAACGCCTGGCTCCGTTCACCGAAAATGCAAAGGAGCTTTCAGCGTGCTGCGTATGCGCCAACTGACATCTCGGCGTTCTACTGACGGTTGTTGGATTATTTTGCTGCGCGAGTAGCATTCGGCGCTGTTGAAAGTCCAAACGCGCACGACAACCACCACCGTCTTTGTTGCACTGTTTCTTCTCACCCTGGCGCCGGCGCGGGCAGCCCAACCAGTTCGCGCGCTTCGCGTTGAGGAACCGCCGCGGATCGACGGCGTGTTGGACGACGCATGTTGGCAAAAGGCCGCGCCGCTGACCGATTTCACCCAGGTGCTGCCGGCTGAGGGTGCGCCGGCAAGCGAGCGCACGGAAGTGCGCTTTGTCTATACGCGCGACGTTCTTTTCATTGGGATCCGTTGCTTTGATCGACATCCGGAGAAGATCCTCACCAAAACGATGCAGCGCGATGATCCGTTCGACTCGGATGATTACGTGCAAATCGCGTTCGATCCGTTCGCCAATGGACGCGACGGCTACGCTTTTATCGTCAACGCCGCCGGCGCGCGGACCGACAGCAACTTCGGCAAGTTCTCCGAGGAAGATCGCAACTTCGACGCGATCTGGACAGCGCGCGCCCGCGTCGACGCGGAAGGCTGGACGGCTGAGATTGCCATTCCCTTTAAGGGCATATCGTTCGATCCAAAGAACGATTTTTGGCGAATGAACATCGAGCGCGTGATCCGGCACGCGCAGGAAACGGTCCGGTGGCGCGGGATCTCGCGCGCCAAGCGCGTTACCGCTCTGGAGGATTTTGGTGAGCTGCGCGGATTGCGCGAGCTGCGGCAAGGCTACGGGTTCGATTTTCGCCCCTACGTGCGCACGACTTATCGCGACAACACCGGCCCGCACACGCGCGGCTTCGTTTTCGACAGCGGCTTTGATCTGACTTACCGCATGACTCCAACACTGACCGCGGTCGGCACCGTTCGCACCGATTTCGCTGAAACGCCGCCGGACGAGCGCATCATCAATCTCTCGCGGTTCTCGACGTTCTTTCCGGAGAAGCGCGACTTTTTTCTCCAGGACGGTCAGTTGTTCACCTTCGGCGGACTCACCGGCGATGATCGGCCGTATTACTCGCGCCGGATCGGCCTCGGCTCGGTGATCCGCGGTGTCCAGTTTTCGCCCGTCACGATCTTTGGCGGATTGCGTCTCACCGGCCGCGTCGGCGAAACGAGCGTGGCGTTGCTCGATGTCGAACAAGCGGCGCACGACGGAATCGACGAAAAGAATCTCGCCATCCTGCGGGTCTCGCAGCAGTTAAACGAGGAATGGAACGCCGGGATCATCACGACAAACGGCGACCCGTTGTCGAATGGGAGAGCCACGCTGGCCGGTGCGGATTTCAATTTTCAACGTAACCTGCCCGAGGAAAGAACACTCATCGCACATGGCTACGTGATGGGCGTGACCAGCGAGAATCCTGGCGACGACGTCGCGTTTGGCGCCGACATCGATTACCCGAACGAGCCAATCGACATTCACCTGCGC
>Ga0081539_10003245_pt1 | contig 20458 bp, 19 predicted proteins | sample TabmetS4T2R2_FD_71023 | JGI IMG/M metagenome (GOLD analysis project Ga0081539, IMG submission 71023) | Tabebuia heterophylla rhizosphere microbial communities from the University of Puerto Rico - S4T2R2 | ecosystem: Host-associated > Plants > Roots > Rhizosphere ...
GCCTCGGCGCCGGCGGCATGGGCGAAGTGTTCGAGGCCGATGACGCCGAGCTCGGGCGGAGGGTGGCGGTCAAGGTCCTCACCGGATCCGGCGCGGCTCCAGCCGGTGCCGAACGGTTCGCGGCCGAGGCGCGGGCCGTTGCACGGTTGTCACATCCGAACATTCTCGCCATCCATGACGTCGGGACGGCCGACGGCATGCCGTTCGCGGTCATGGAGCGGCTCGAGGGCCGGACGCTCCGGGCGGTCCTCGACGAAGGACGCGTCGAGCTTCACACCGCGCTCGACTACGCGACGCAGATCGTTCGCGGCCTCGCCGCCGCGCACGCGAAGGCGATCACGCACCGCGACATCAAGCCGGAGAACGTCTTCGTCACCGACGATGGCCTCGTCAAGATCCTCGACTTCGGCATCGCGGCGATGCGCGATGGCGCGCCGGACAATCAGGCGCTCACCATCGACCTGCCGGCGCAGGGTACGGCAGGCTATCTCGCGCCCGAACAGGCGCGCGGACGGGCCGCGGATCACCGCGCCGATATCTTCTCCTTCGGCGCCGTCCTCTACGAGCTGCTCACGGGCGCGAAAGCATTCGCCGGCGAGACGACGATCGACGCCCTGCACGCCGTGCTGCATTCGGCCCCCGCACCGGTCGCGCAGCTCCGACCCGATCTGCCCGACGCCGTCCAGCGCATCGTCGCGCGCTGCCTCGCGCGTGCGCCGGAGGACCGCTATCAGTCGACGCCGGATCTGCTGACCGATCTCGAGCACGCGCGCGAGCGATCGCGCGCCGCGCTGTCGGCGCCGCGCCGATGGCCGCGATCGTGGCGTTGGGCGCCGGCGATCATGTTGGCCGTCCTGGCGCTCGTCGTTGCCATGCGCGGCATGCGCGTCGATCGCCGGCCGTCGCTCCAGGGCCGCGATCGCGTGCTGATCGGCCATGTCGCGAATCTCACGCGCGATCCCATCTTCGACGGCACGTTGAAGCAGGGACTCGAAGTTCAGCTCGGCCAGTCGCCGTTCCTCAACCTCGTTCCACCCTCGGAGGTCGCCAGCGCGCTCACGCTCATGGGCAGGCGGGCCGACGAACCAGTCACACCCGCGATTGCCCGCGATCTCTGTCTGCGGAACGGCGTGAAGGCGTTCATCACCGGGTCGATCACGCCGATGGGGCAGAGCTATGTGATCGGGCTCGAGGCCGTGGCGGCCGCCGACGGCGTGGTGATCGCGCGCGAGCAGGTGCAGGCCGACCGCAAGGAAGACATCCTGCATCAGCTCGGCGCCGCGAGCACGAGGCTTCGTGAGACGCTCGGCGAGTCGCTGCCGTCGATCCGCAAGTTCGACGCGCCGATCGAGCAGGCGACCACCTCCTCGCTCGACGCGCTGCGGGCGTATGCCGCCGGCGTCGAGCAGACCAATCGCGGGCGGTATCAAGACGCGCTCACCGCCTATCGCCGCGCCACCGAGCTCGATCCCGAGTTCGCGCTCGCGTATCAGGCGCTCGCCAGAGAGCAATACAACGTCAGCTTCAGCCCGCTCATCGAAGACGCCGCGACGAGAGCCTTCGCGCTGCGAGCGCGGACGACGGAGAACGAGAATCTGCGGATTTCGTCGTTCTACCACCTGGTGGTGACGCGAAACCTCACCAAGGCCATCGAGATCGCGGAGCTCTGGCGACAGACGTATCCGAGCCAGTGGCAGCCGCATCATGCGCTGTCGGATCTCTATTTCTCGATTGGCCGCTACGACGAAAGCATCGCGGCCGCGGACGAAGCCATTCGGCTGAACCCCAAGGTCGGACCGGCCTACTCGAACCGCGCGGGGGCGCTGATCGTGAGCGGCCGTTTCCAGGAGGCGAAGGCCACCTACGAGCGGGCGCAACAGCTCGGGCTGGATGCTCCCGAGTTCCATTTCTATCGTTTCTGGATCGATCCCTGGCTCGACGATCTCGCCGACCAGCCGAGTCAGATCGAGTGGCTGGAGCGTAGTGCCCAGCCGCAAATCGGGACGATGCTGCGGTCGCAGGCGGCGGCCTACGCCGGACACTGGCGTGAATCGCGCCAGTGGACCGCACGGGCCATCGAGGGCGCCGATCGGGCGGGCCGTCATGACGCCGCGACGCAGCTCGCCGTCTTCGACGCGCCGAACGCGGCCGTGGTGCAGGATTGTGCCGCGGCGCGGGCGTTGGCCAGCCGCGCCATCGCATCGGTCTGGCCGCTCGAGCAGATGCAGGCGGCGCTGGCGTTCGCGCTCTGCGGTGACGCGGCGCGCGCGCTCCGGATCGCCGATCGCTTCACGGAGCACGACGCAGCAGACACCTTGCTTCAGGGCGTCTGGATACCGGCCGTTCGAGCCGCCGCCGCGTTGACGGCGGATGCGCCCGACCGTGCTCTTGCGGACGCCGAGCGCGCGGCTACTCTGGGACGATCGACGATCTGGCCGGATCTGATTCGCGGCCGCGCGCTTCTTCAGCTCGGTCGAAATGCCGACGCCGTCAGGGCCTTCGCGGCCGTGAACCGCCAGCGCGGACGTTTCGGCTGGACCTATTCGATCTACCCGATGTCACACTTGTGGCTCGCGCGCGCGGCGGCGCGGGCCGGCGATCGGACGCTCGCCGGCCGGGAGTACGACGCGTTCTTGACGATGTGGAAGGATGCGGATCGCGACCTGCGCCCGCTCACCGACGCTCGTCGCGAGTACGCCTTGCTGACCGCCGCGATCCGTTGATCAAGCCGGCGAGACCGAGAGCCAGCAGCGACAGCGACGCGGGCTCTGGAACGGCGGTTGGCGCCGCTTGCGCCGTCCACCGGGCGAACGTGTAGGCCTCGCCGCCGTTGCCGACGGTGTCGTAGTCGAAGTTCAAGAGGGTCATGATGGCGCCCGGATAGTCGTTCACCTCGTTGTTCTCGTTGTGGGCGACGGCCGCGACGAGGAACGGATTGAGGATCCCGAAAGGCGTCATCACGTTGCAGATGAGAGCTCCGGTTCCTCCAGGGCATCCGAAGATGCGCGTGGGGTTGGCATCGAAATTCCCTTGCGGGCCATCGATCAACACCTGGTCGAGCAGCGCTTGCGAGGCGGCCATCGCCGACGCCTGCGTCGTGAAAGTGAAATCCGTGGCCGGATCGTCGCAGCCGTCGAACAACGCCGCGCACGTCCCATCGAGGAACTGGACGTCATAGAGCGTGCCGGCGACGTCGACGCCGGTGGCGCCCGTCAGAATGCCGCTGCCGTCCACCGTGAGAATCGCGCTCGCTTCCGTCGGACGCGCCAGGCCGGCCAAGAGCAGGACCACCATCGCCGCCGTGACCGACTGACGCCGCCGCCGGCGTCGCGCGCACATGCCGGCGAAGCCGAGACCGAGCAGTGACAGCGATGCCGGCTCCGGGACGGCCGTCGCGACCGGTTCGGGCGTCCACCGCGCAAAGGTGAAGAACTGCCCGCCGTTGCTCGTGCCGCCGAAATCGAAATTGATCGAGTTGACGCCGCCGCCCGGGAAATCGAAACCGTTGTCGGTGTCGTTGTGCGCGATGCTCGCGCTGAACGACAGGCCCGTGACGGCAAAGGGCGTCTGGGCGTTGCAGTCGGCGAGCGCCGAGCAGCCGAAGGTGATGGCGGCGTTGGTGTCGAAATCTCCCTGCGGCCCGTTGACGAACACTTGATCGAGGAGCGCCTGCGACGCGGCCGTCGCCGCCGACTGCGTCGTGAACGTGAAGTCCGTCGCGTCGTCGCAGCCATTGAACAGCGCCGCGCACGTCCCGTCCACGAACTGGACGTCGTAGAGCGTGCCGGCTACGTCGACGCCAGTGGCGCCCGTGAGCACGCCGCTGCCGTCGACAATCAGGATGGCGCTGGCCTCGGCCGGACGTGCGAGACATCCGACGACCACCAGCGCCATCGCGGCCACGAACCACCGATGAGTAAACGTTCGATGAGACACCACACCCTCCTCTGAGGCGAATGTGGTGTTGTAGCCCGTCTCGCCGGGCGCAGTCTCACCCTTTCATCACCTCTTTTTCAGAATGTGCGCGGTGCCGCGCCGCCTCGATCTTGGCGACGTCGATCTTTTGCATCTGCATCATCGCCTCGAACGCAAACCTGGCCTCGTCGCCGCCGGCCGCGAGCGCGTCGGTCAGAACGCGCGGCGTGATCTGCCATGACAGGCCCCAACGATCCTTGCACCAGCCGCACTGGCTCTCCTGGCCGCCGTTGCGGACGATCGCGTTCCAGTAGCGATCGGTTTCTTCCTGATTGTCCGTCGCGATCTGGAAGGAAAACGCTTCGTTGTGCTTGAACATCGGGCCGCCGTTGAGACCCAGGCAGGAAACGCCGCACACCGTGAAATCGACGGTCAGGACGTCGCCTTTCTTACCGTTCGGAAAATCGCTGGGCGCCTTGTGGACGGCCGTCACCTGGCTGTTTGGAAAGGTGGCGGCGTAGAAGCGCGCCGCATCCTCGGCGTCCTTGTCGAACCAGAGGCAAATCGTGTTTTTCGCGGTCATGCTCATGTCTCCTCTCATGTGCTCTTTGTTCGGTCGCTACTTCTTCTTCGGTTCGTTGAACGAGCGCTCGGTCGTGTCGTTGACGTCGGTCGACACCGGATGATCGCGCCACAGCCAGCGCATCATCTCGGGCAGGATCGGTCCTCCCATGCGCTGGCCGTGCGTGTTCATGCCCCAGGTGTAGTTCACGTCGTAGCCCCTCTCGGTGAGCGCCTGCATCAGGCGCACGTTCTGATGAAACCAGTCGCGCCGCGCGTCGTAGGCGCCGTCGCGGCCGACGCCGCGGTTGTCGTTGCGCCCGTCCTGCAGGAACACGCGAATCGGTTTCTTCTCGCTCTGCCGCACCAGGTCGGCATACGCGTCGCCGCCGCGCAGGTTCACGAAGCTGCCGACGATGCTCAGCACCTTGCGGAACTCGTTGGGCCGCTGCCAGGCGACCGTGAAGGCGGCGATCGCGCCGGAACTGGCGCCGCCGATGCCGCGCCGCTCGGGATCCTTCGAGATGTTGTAGTCCTTGGCGAGCGCCGGCATCAGCTCGTCGACGATGACGCGCGCGTACTTGTCGTCGAGCGTGTTGTATTCCGTCGGCCGGTTCGTCGTCCGGTCGCCCCACTCCGACGGCGTCGGCTCGGGCTGCTCCGGCGTCCGTCCAGGATTGATGAAGACCGTGATCATGACCGGAATCTCACGGCGGTAAATCAGGTTGTCGAGGACGTTCGGCGCGCGCACGCTCCCGTTCATGTCCTTGAACGCCTGCCGGTCCTGGAAAATCATCAGGCTCGCGGCAGTCTGCGGGTCGTACTGCGCGGGCACGTACACCCAGTAGGTGTGCTGCGTGCCCGGATACGCCTGGCTTGGCAGCACGAACGGTCCGCGCATCTCGCCCTTCGGGACGCCGTCGTGCGGCAGGGAATCGGGCCCGAGTTGATAGTAGGCGTTGTAGTCGATCGCCGGCCTGTCCCGAGCGGAGTCGAGGGGCCCGGCCGCTTGCTGCGCGGCCCAGGCCATAGCGGCGGCCATGAGGGCGGCAATGGGGACAATGACGAGCTGCTTCATGCCGCGGATTCTATGGCACGCGCGCGTATACTGCGCGCATGACGAAGATCATCCTCGTCGCCCTGGTCCTTGCCGTGATGCCGCTCGCGGCAGCCGACCCTGAGAAAGAGGAATGGATCCAGCTCTTCAACGGCCGCAATCTCGATGGCTGGACGCCCAAGTTCTCGAAGCACGAGCTCGGCGAGAACTTCAACGACACGCTGCGCGTCGAGAATGGCATCCTCGAGATCCGCTACGACAAATGGCAGACGTTCGATGGCGAATTCGGCCACATCTTTTACAAGGACCCCTACTCGTACTATCGCCTCCGCGCCGAGTATCGATTCGTCGGCGAGCAGGTACCCGGCGGTCCAGCCTGGGCCAAGCGCAACAACGGATTGATGCTGCACTGCCAGAAACCGGCCACGATGTTGAAGAATCAGGACTTTCCGATCTCGATCGAAGTCCAGCTGCTCGGCGGCCTCGGCGACGGCAAGCCGCGCCCGACCGCAAACGTATGCACGCCAGGCTCCAACATCGTGATGAGCGGCCAGCTGCACACGCAGCACTGCACGAATTCGAGCTCGCAGACCTATGACGGCGATCAATGGGTGAGCGTCGAGGTCGAGGTGCGCGGCGACGAGAGCATGAGGCACATCATTGGCGGCCGCACCGTCCTGGAGTACACGAAGCCCCAGATCGGCGGCGGCGCGGCGAATCCGGTCGATCCCGCCGTCAAGATCGACGGCACGCCGATGACGTCGGGCTACATTTCGATCCAGGCCGAGACCGCGCCGACCGACTTCCGGAAGATCGAGCTCTTGAACCTCGAGGGCTGCATGGATCCCAAGGCGGCGAACTACAAGAAGTACTTCGTCAAATCGAACCCGTCCCTCTGCCGATATTGACCCGATCTTGATCTACTCCGAACGAAGCGCGGTCAGCGGATCGGTCGGCGTAATCCCGAACAGCATCGTCCTCAGCAGCCGCATCAGCGGCGCCGCGCCGATCAGCCCGAGCGTCAGCCCCGTTGCGATCAGCCGCGCGCCCTGGCCCAGCACGAGGGCCGCGATATCCGACGGCCTCGCGCCGAGCGCCACGCGCACGCCCAGTTCCTGCGTAGGCTTGATCACGCGCGCAGGACAGTGTATTCGAGTCCGACCGTGCCGGTCTTCTCGTAGACACGCTGCGTCTTCAACGCGAGCCGTTCCCGATTGGCGGGTTGCGGGAGCAGCGGCACACCGCCGCCGAGCAGAACGGGGATCACGTTGAAGTGCAATTCGTCGACGAGACCCGCCGCCAGAAGGCTGCGAAACAGATCGCCGCCGCCGAACAGCGCGATGTCCTTGCCGGGTTTGTTTCTCAGATCGGCGACCGCCCGCTCCGCGTCGTCGCTCAGTATCATTCCGGCGGGGCAATCGGCCGGCCGAAGGGTCCGCGAGAAGACGATGCTCTGAATTCCCGGGGCAGACCGCGCGTTGCCCATCCGCCGCATCATGTCGAAGGTCTTGCGGCCGATCAGGAACGTGTCGAACCGTTTCATCAGCGCCATGAAGTCGATGTCCGGGTCCATCACGATCCAGTCGTGCTCTCCGTTTGGACCCGATATGAAGCCGTCGAGGCTCATTGCGCCGCCGTAGATGACTCGCCGCATCGAAACCTCCTCGTACGGCGAAGTCTATCGCGCCGCGGGATGTGCGACACTTTTTCGGGACCTTTTTCGACAGCTTTCAATCGAGGAGGCGTACCGTGCAGAGACTACTCACGGCCGTCGGCGTCGGGCTGCTCATCAGCCAGGGCCCGGCGGCACAAACGACGCAGTCGATTCAAGGCGTGTGGCGGATCACCGAAGCGATCGTCTCGGGTCCCAACGCCCGGACGATTGCGTTCGGCGAACGGCCGAACCTGACGATCTTCACGGCGAAGCACTACAGCCGCGTCGAAGTCCAGGCCGACGGACCGCGGCCGGTTCTGGCGGATGTGTCGAAAGCCACGGCCGACGAATTGCGGGCGGCATGGGGGCCTTTCGTCAGCGAGGCCGGCACCTACGAATTGGCGGCAGGTGGCGTCATCACCATGCGCCCGGTCGCGGCGAAGAATCCCGCCGTGATGGGCGCCGGGGTGTTCATCACCTACGCGTACAAACTGGACGGCAACACGCTGTCCTTGACGCAGCAGCGAAACCAGAACGGCCCGTTCACGAATCCGTTCACCCTCAAGTTGTCGCGCGTCGAGTGACGCGACTCGGTTACTTCAGCTCGACGGCGATGCGGTCGGCCGGACGATCGGACGCGTTTTCTTCGGCGTGAGTCGCGGCCCCCGAGACGCGCACATCGTCTGCCTTGGCGCCGGGCTGATCGTTCAGATAGAGCACCACCCGATTGAGGATGTGCTCGTGGGTCGCGCCCTTTTCGTGCGGCTCGTAGTGAACGCGAAGGACACGCACGTGCTCGTTCTCGAGCACCACCGTGTAGTGCCGGGCGTCGACGGCAGCCGGGTCCATCGCCGACACACGTGCGGGACCGGCGGGAGGACCTTTGAGGTCGATCTCGAGGATGCGAATCGGATGATCGCCGATGTTCTCCGCGACGTACGGTCCGCTCGCCGGCCGCCACCTGACGTCGCCGCGGCGGAATTCGATCGTCGATGACTGGTCGCCTTCCTTCCGCGTCATCTTCCCATCGTCGAGAAAGATCAGCACGCGGTTCGTGGCGTGCCCGTTGCTCACGACGGCCGGCGTCCGCGGCTGCAGCGTCGCCACGATGACGCGCGCCTGCGGCGTGTCGAGGCGCGGCGCTATCATGGCTGGCGCCGGCGGATTCTGAAACGCGACGGAGAAGCCCAGCAGCGCGACTGTCTCGCCCAATCCAGCGATTCGCATGAGCGACATCCTACACAGGCCGGCGGATTTCGACAGCCAGTTTCGTCAGAGCCGGCGGGCCGGGCTTTCCGCGGTCAATCTCAATACGTTCTGGTCGACGGCAATTCTGCTGCTGGTCTTCGTGGCATGGGATGCCTATGCCGATCCCGTGCACTGGCAGGCGGCGTTCAGGGTGCGGCTGCTCGGGGCGGTCCTGATTGTCGCCACCGGCCTGCTTCAGAAGCTGCCGGGCCGTGCGCGCTGGATGCCGATGATGGCCAAGATCCGTCTGGTGACCGCGGTGGTCACGGCTGCCGTCGCGGCGGCGACGCTCGATCGCGGCTACGGGTTCGCGCTGGCGGGCGTCGTGGCGATCATCCTGACCGGCCCGTACATCGCGATCGACGTCCGCGATCTGCTGGCGACCAACGTCGCGACGCTGCTGGCGCTCGCGGTGGTGATGGTGACCATGTCGCTGGACGGGTTCGCCATGATCGGGACCGCCGTGTTCAGCGTCCTGGCGATGGCGGTGAGCCTGCTGCTCGGCGGCGTGCTCGAGACGTCGTACCGCCGCGCGTTCGCGCTGGAGATGGAGCTGCAGAAAGAGGCGCGCACCGATCCCCTCACGGCGCTGGACAATCGGCGGGCGATGCAGGAGCGCGGGCCGTTCGAGCTGAAGCGCGCCAGCCGTGCCGGCGTCCCCGTCGCGCTCATCCTCTGCGACATCGATCACTTCAAGGCGGTCAACGATCGGCGCGGCCACGAGGCGGGCGACGCGGTGCTGCGCGCGGTGGCGAACGCGCTCCGGACCGCGCTGCGCGAAACCGATCTCCTGAGCCGCTGGGGCGGCGAAGAGTTCCTGGCGCTGCTCGTCGACACCGACGTCCGGCGCGCGGCGGAGGTCGGCGAACGGATGCGCGCCAGCGTCGCGGCGATGTCGGTCGAGGGCATCGCGGATCGCGTCACGATCAGCGCCGGCGTCGCGACGCGGCAGGAAGTGGGCGACGTCACGACCACCTGGGAAGCGCTCGTCAGAGAGGCCGACGAGCATCTCTACGACGCCAAGAGCGGCGGCCGGAACCGCGTCGTCGCGCTCAAATCATGAGAGACGGGCCATGTTGATCGACAGAACGAGCGTTTCGCAGACGGTCGATGCCATCAATGCCGCACATTTCGAAGGCCGCGCGCTGACGGCGACCCAACGCCGTCAGGCGGCGCAGTGGATCGCGGCGCGGCAAGGGCTGCCTGGATCCTATGGAGGCACATTCGCCGGTTTCCCGTCCGAGCGGTCGAAGGGGATCGTGCTGTTCACTGGCGAACGCATCACGTCGGCGTCGGCTCGCCACATCCTCGGCGAGGAGGCCTCGCGCGCGTTGCGGCGCCTGCGAGTGCGCGAGGCGAATGTGACGCGTGCGCTCGAGGCGGCAGACGAAGGCCTGCGGCGCTGCCTGGCGCGCGCCGCAGAGGACCCGCGCCGCACGAATCCTGGTCTGTTCTGCTGCGGCAAGTGCAGCGTGGGTCTCTGGCGCAATCTGCTCGCCGGCGGCCTGGACCGCCAGGAAGAGCGGCTGCAACGCGGTGCCGCGTACCTGCGATCGATGCGCGACGGCGAACAGCAGTGGCGGAGATTTCCGTTCTGGTACACCGTGCTGGCGCTGAGCGAGATGGACGGCGCCGAAGCGAGAGCGGAATTGACGTATGCGGCGCCGGAGCTGGAACGCACGGCGAGCCGTGCCGCACCGTCGGCAGGCTATGCGCGCCGGCGGCACGAGCTCGCCGTTCGGATCCTCAATCGTCTCTAGTTCTTCCGGCCCGATCGCAGACGCCGCGCCGTGGTCGCGCAGCCGCTCGCGAGCAGGACGAGCGTCGCCGGCTCCGGAACGGGTGTGTCGGACGCGGGGGTGTTCGGAACAGTGTGTGCCGCCCGGGTTGTTCGCGATGACCGAGCCATCGGGCACCGTGAAGAAGAAGTCGGCGCTGTTCATGAAGTCGCTCGTGCGGCGACGCGCCGCTGCTTTTCGAGAGATAGCGGATCCGCCGGTCGATTTCGCGCAGCTTCCGCTTGCCCTAGATTAGTCGCCGTTCTCCGACCGGTCGCCGTTGCCCGCGGCCCACGCCCCGGTCGCGACCACCGGCGGCCGCGCCACTTCCACAGGCGCGTGAGCTGCTCCTGCAGGCGTCGATATCCGCCCGGCGTGATGTAATTCTCGATCGCGTCCATCGACCTCAAGTCAAACTTGAAGTGGCAGAGTAGCAGTGTGGGCGTTGTGAGCGCCAGAAAAGGACGCCAGATGGACAAAGCGCCGGAAGCACAGGACGATCAGGCCGCGCGGTGGAACGGTCCGGCCGGGAACGCCTGGGTCGACAGTCAGGAGGTGCTCGACCGGCTCTTCCGCCCCTTGGAACAGCAACTCGTCGATGCGGTGACGGCTGCTGCCAAGAGCCGCGTCCTCGACGTCGGCTGCGGCACGGGCGGCACCACGGTCGCCGTGGCGCGCGCGCTCGGAGCGGCTGGCCGCTGCGTCGGCATCGACATTTCGGAGCCGATGATTGCCGCCGCCCGCGACCGCGCCGCGCGTGAACAGGTACCGGCCGCGTTCGTTCGCGCCAACGCGCAGGATCACGCCTTCGAGCCGGCGAGCTTCGACCTGATCATCTCGCGCTTCGGCGTCATGTTCTTCGACGATCCCGTGCGCGCCTTCGCCAATCTGCGTCGCAGCGGGACGGCCGACGCCGAGCTCCGGCTCATCGTGTGGCGCAGTGCGGAGGACAATCCGTTCATGACGACCGCCGAGCGCACCGCGGCGCCGATCCTGCCGGATCTCCCGCCGCGCAAGCCGGACGCGCCGGGGCAGTTCGGGTTCGCGAACGCCCCGCGCGTCCGTTCCATTCTGGAGCAGAGTGGATGGATCGAGATCGACATCCAGCCGATCGACGTCGAATGCGTCCTACCGGAGCGCGAGCTGGTGGGCTACGTCATGCGCCTCGGTCCCGTCGGTCTCGCCTTGCAGGACGCTGACGACCGCACGCGCGAACGCGTCGTCGAGATCGTTCGTCCGGCGTTCGAGCCGTTCGTACGAGGGAAGGACGTCCGGTTCACGGCCGCCTGCTGGATGGTCTCTGCTCGACGCCGCGATGTCTGATACGTAACCAGCAGTCACCTCTAGCGCGGCCCTTGCGCTGCCATGAAGACAAGGCTGACGGTTGCCTTGTGGTTCACGAACTTGAACGCCGGAGGCAACGTTCCATGCTCGTAGCCCGCTTCGAGTCCAAACCACTCGGTGACCATCAGTTTGACTGACGCCTGCGTATGAGACCGAGCGTGCCGGTCGAGAGCTGGCTTGATGCTGACATCGTCCGGCAAGTCGCGCGTTTCGAGGAATAGCTCATCACGTGCGAGGATGCGGACGAGGTACTCCGCCGAAACAATGACCTTCTGGATCGGTCCAATACCCGGCACGGACACAAAGGCGGCGATGCGAGGGACCGCGCGAAGATACGCGCCGGATCCTCCCTTTTCCCCGAGATTGTTCGCGTACAGGTTCTTCGTATTGCCGCCGCTTTCGAGTCCGGCGCTGACTTCTGGTTCGAACGCCCAGGACAGCACACGCACGTTTGTCTTGGGGTCGGTCCGGCGCCCGTCGAAATGATGAGACCAGATGCCAGTGGCGCCGCCGCCGATGTTCACGGTCTTCGCTTCGGCGTCAGACTCGATGACGGGAGTATCGACGATCCACGACACAGTGCCGTAGTGCACGAGCGACAATCTGGACGACAGGACGTCCGGATCCTTGTCGTCCGAGCCGTCGTGTTTGTAGACGAGCGACGGCTTCAGATCGACACGCGAGAAGTGCCACGCAAATGCGAGCTTGAGATCCACGCTGTTCACGGTTGTCGTGTGTCCGGGTGCGACGACACCTTTGAAATAGAGATCGGCCGCGTCCGGAACGTCGGTGGCTTCGAGAAACGGCTTGGGGTCCGGCGGCTTGCCTGGCCTGTAGGTCACGACAGTATCACCGACCCGCGCCGCCACATCGATCGGCGTGTCGGATGGAACACCAGGCGACACCGTGACCAGACAGGTTCCGGTATTGAAATAGTTTCGGAGCGGTTGCGTGGAGACTGCGGTCAGCGGCGTCGACGGACCCGCAGGCGGAAACGCATTGATCACCCACTGGAGCTTGGAGATGACGGACGGCTCCGGACGTGGGCTGGCGAACGTCACGTAGAGGTGCGTACGGTCTTTGGCTATCGAGAGCGTCTTGATCGAAGGCGCATCGCCGGCGAGGGCCGTCGTCGCCGAGAGGCATGCGCCGAGCAGGCAGGCGCCCCGTGTCAACACGTGATGGCCTCGATCACATCCTCGATGGACGCGCCCGGCCCGCAGGGTATCCGGCTCCGCGGCACCCCGGATCCCTCCGAGACGCACCGGCAGAATTTCTCGCGTTCCGTGGGGTTGGGGAAGAGCACGCCGAGCTTGGTATCCACGTCAATCACGCCGCCGGCACAGCCGAATACGATGTCCTCCGCGTCGGGCCGGTCAACGCAGGGTTGGGCGAGTGGCCGCGCGGCCGCCCTTTTTTTCGGGCGTCCTTTGAGCGGTCTCGACGGCTTGGCGGCCTTGGCGGTCGCACGTTTCTTTCGTCCTGTTGGTGACCCTGTCCGGCGTTTTGCTGCAGCCATGTCCTTACTCCGTTTGTGGGGTTGTGCGTGCGCGCTTCACGCTGACAGAGCGGTCGCGCCCGTGACGCCCCGCGCGACCATCGCCTTCCGCAGCGTTCGCAATGTTCGATCGAAGTGACGATACAAGTGTTTCGGATCGGAGTGAAACGCCAGCGCCAGCCGCTTCACCGAATACCGACGGCGATAGCGGAGGTACAACAGGTGGCGCTCCTGTGCCGGCAGCTGCCGCAAGGCCAGCGCGAGCGCCGCGCGCACCTCTCGGATGGCCCTGCGCCGGCTTGCGGCATCGATCGGATCCTCGAACGTCAGGGCCGGCACGCGGCGCAACACGTCATCCGAGACCATTCGCGGCCGGCCGCGGAGTGCGATCCGTCCGGCGAGCCGGCGCAACGCGTCTTCGTTCACGTCGCGGCTGCGGACGCCGAGGCACTCAATCGCTTCGTCAACGGTATAGCCGTCGCGACAAACGAGGCGTTCCAGGGCGATGGCGCTCGGTCCGAGGCGCACCGCCGCCGCCGAAGCCCGCCATTTGCCATAGGTGCTGTTCCGCCAGTCCAGGAGCAGGCGCGTCACGACGACCGACAGGTACGTGCGCAGCGAGCTCCGCGCGCTGAATCGCCGAAACATTTCGTAGTTGGTCTGGAGCAGGCGCAATTGCACCGACTGCGAGAAATCCTCGGCGTCGGCCCGGCGGAGGCGGTGCGCGCGTGCGACGCTTCGCACAACCTGCTGCAACAGGGTCAGGTCTTCGGCGGATGGTGGAGCCATTGAATCGTTCATGACGACCTCACGTAACGTGTCCTTGTTCTGCCAAAACGCAGGCCGCGGCAAAAGCGAACACGCGAAGGGACGTCCAGCAGGCTGTATGATTTTCATGCGCAGGTATGGATCCGGAGTCTTCATTCGAGTTGATTCAGCGCGCGCAAGCGGGCGATACGTCGGCGCTCGATCGTCTGATAGAGCGCTACCGGCCGCGGCTGCGGCGCTGGGCGACCGGTCGATTGCCGCGGTACGCACGCGACGTGGCTGATACCGAGGATCTCGTCCAGGATGTTCTTATCGGCACCATCCAAAACCTGCCCGGATTCGATCAGCGGGCGGAATGGGCGCTCCAAGCCTACTTGCGGCGGGCGCTCTCCAACCGGATCCGCGACGAGCTTCGCCGCACGCAGACCCGTCCGCGGCGCGTCGATCTGTCGGATTCCATCGAAGACTCTGAGCTGTCGCCGCTCGAGGCCGCCGTCGGCACGGAGCTGTTCACCCGCTACGAATCGGCGCTGGCGGCGCTGGACGATGACGATCGCGAGGCGGTGATTGCGCGCCTCGAGCTGGGATGCTCGTACAAAGAGATCGCATTGCTTGCCGGCAAGCCGAGCGCCGACGCCGCCCGCATGGCGGTGACCCGCGCCCTCTCACGCGTCGCCGAATTGATGTCCAGAAACGACACAGTCGGCCCCTGACCGCAGCGTGGACGGCGATCTGCCGGGCCGGGTAAGATCCGGACCTTCCATCCCGCACCATGGGCCTGAACGACGCGACGCTCGCGCTCGCCCAAGCCGTCGCCGACGGCTCTGATGTGGACTGGGATCGCGCCGAATCCGACGCGGTCTCTCCTCAGGATCGCGCCCTCGTCCAACAACTCCGGCAGCTGGCAAGGCTCGGCGCCGCCGCGCGCGCGGAACTTTCCGAGTGGGGTCCGCTCGAGATTCGACGGCCGATCGGGCGAGGCAGCTTCGGCAGCGTCTACCTCGCGTGGGATCGGCGTCTCGAGCGGGACGTCGCATTGAAGCTGCTCGACGGGGTCGTCACGCATGAAGGCGCGATCCTCGCTCGGGTCCGGCATGCGAACGTCGTCACGATCCACGGCGCCGACGTGTTCGAGGGTCGCGCCGGCCTCTGGATGGAGTTCATCGAAGGCCAGACGCTCAAGGCCATCGTCGAGCGCGCCGGACGATTCGGGGCAGCGGAAGCCACCATCATCGGCTGCGACCTCTGCCGGGCCCTGGCCGCAGTCCATCGTGAGGGCCTGCTGCACCGCGACGTCAAAGCGCAGAACGTCATGCGTGAAGCCGGCGGCCGGATTGTGTTGATGGATTTCGGCACGGGCGGCCTCGCGGGCACCGACCTTCCACTAGCGGGGACTCCGGTGTATCTCGCGCCGGAAGTCATCGACGGCCAGGCGCCATCGATCGCAACGGACATCTACGCGCTCGGCGTGCTGCTCTTCTATCTCGCCACTGCCGCCTTTCCGGTCGAAGGTGGCTCATTCGTTGAGATCCGTGAGCGGCACGCGCGCGGGCAGCGGCAGCGGCTTCGCGACGTGCGGCCCGACCTGCCGGTGCCCTTCGTCCGGGCTGTCGATCGGATGACCGCGGTTGATCCGCACGAGCGTCCGGCGAGCGCCGGCGCCGCGGAAGCGCTGCTCGAAGCCGCACTGCATACGAACGACGATGGCGCGGGAATCGCACCAGTGCGTCCGTCCACAAGTGACAGCGCCCAACGCGTCCCTCGCGCGACATGGCACGCGGTCGTGGCGACGGCGGTTCTCGGACTCCTCGCCACCGGGGGATGGTGGTGGTCGTCGCCAAGACCTACGCCGGCGCCGGCCGTCGATCGGCCGTCGGTCGCGATTCTGCCGTTTCGGAATCTGTCACCGGAGGATCCGGCCGAGGAGTACTTGACTGAGGGCTTGACCGACGATTTGTCAGCGCAACTGGCCACGCTGAAAGACGTTCGGGTGATCGCTGGGGTGTCGACGCGGCGGTACCGCAGCGGCGCCAAAACGAATCGGGAAATCGGGACGGAGCTCGGTGTGGGCGCCATTCTGGTGGGCAGCATCCGGCGGGACGCCGACAGGGTCCGCATTGTCAGCCGCCTCGAGGATGCCCAGAGCGGTGCCCAGCTCTGGTCGGGGAGTTTCGAGCGAGAGCTGAAGGACGTCTTCATCATGCAGTCGGAGGTCGCGCGGAAAATCGCCGTCGCTCTCAAGGGCGAGCTGTCGGCGCCGGAAGCGCAGGCTCTCGAGCGCCGGCAGAGAACGGATTTCGAAACCGCCCGCCTCTACGCGAAGGGCCGCTATTACTTGCGATTGCGCACCGAGGACGGCCTGAACCAGAGTGTCCAGTATTTCAACCAGGCGATCGCGCGCGACGCAGGCTACGCGCCGGCGCACGCGGGCCTCGCGGACAGCTATACCGCGTTGGGAACCTACGGCATTCTGCCGCGTGCCGAGGCGTTTGCGCGAGCGGCCGATGCGGCGCGACGGGCCGTTGCGCTCGACGAGTCGCTGGCGGAAGGTCACGCGGCGCTCGGCTACGCGTTGAAGAATCGGTTCGAGTGGACGGCGGCGGAGACGTCGTTTCGGCGCGCACTGGCGCTCAAGCCCGCCTGGCCAACCGCGCACCACTGGTACTCCATCTTTCTGACGCAGCACGGGCGCTTCCCTGAAGCCATTACCGAAGCGAAGGCGGCGATCGCCCTCGATCCGCTCTCGATTGGCCCGAACATGCAGTTCGCCGCGGCCTTGCTGATGGCGCGCCGTTACGCCGACGCGATCGCGCAGTACGAGCGCGCGCTCGAGATCGATCCGGGCGTCGCCAGCGCGTACCGCAGCATCGCCCAGGCGAAGACTTATCTTGGCGAGTACGCCGACGCCCGGGTCGCGTTCGACCGTGCGGCGCGTGCCACGCCTGCCGGCGCGGAGGATCAGGAGTACAAGGCGGCCATCGGCTATCTGGATGGGCGCTCGAACCGGCGCGACGAAGCGCTGCGCGTCGCCAAGGAGCTGAGCGTCCGCTACGAGGCCACTGGCGAGCAGCTGGCGGCCAGTGTGGCGGCGATTCACGCCGGCTGTGGAGGGATCGACGAGGCGCTGCGATGGCTCGAACGCGCGGTCGATGGCCGCGATCCCGAGGTGGCCTATCTGAAAGTGGACCCGCGGTGGGACCCGCTGCGCAGCGATCCCCGCTTCGCCGGGCTGTTGGATCGATTGGGATTCACGCGATGAGGAGAGACGAATGAGTCAACAAGCCGTACTCAGATTGCTGGTGTTGTTAGCCGTCGACAAGGACAAGGCCGATAAGTTCCACGGTGGTATGGAGTCCCGCGCAGCTTTGCTCGATGAGATGAAGGACGACTTCACCCCCGAAGAGATGGCCATGCTCAGCGAACAGAGTCTGAATTCGGCGAAGCTCACCATGGCCGCCGACAACAACCAGCATTCCTTCGGCGTTGGTCGCTTGAAGGTGCACATCGACATCGAGGGATGAGCGATCTCGTGGACGGAAACAAACCCGGTTCCCTCACCGTGGTCGGAACCGGGATCACCGGCGCAGGCCAGACGACGCTCGAAGCCATCGCATGCATCGAGCGGGCGGAGATTGTCTTCTATTCTGTGATCGAGCCGACGACCGAGTACTGGTTGAAGGGCTTGAACACGAATGCGCATTCGTTCTCCGGTCTCTACAGTGAAACCAAGGACCGGCGCGACACCTATGACGAGATGACGGATCGCCTGGTCTCGCACGTTCGCCAGGGCGCACGCGTGTGTGCCGTGTTCTACGGACATCCGGGCGTCTTCGTCGAGGCCTCGCATCGGGCGATCGAGATTCTCCGCAACGAAGGGTATTCCGCGAGCATGATGCCCGGCGTCTCGACCGATGGCTGCTTCTACGCCGACCTGAACGTCAATCCCGGGCAGGTGGGCATGCAGTGCTTCGAGGCGACGGAGTTTCTACTGTCGAAACGGCGGTTCGATCCGACGAGCGGTCTGCTGCTCTGGCAGGTCGGCGTGCTCGGCGAGACCACGGCGCGCCGTGGAGTCTGCAGGCCGGAGCGGCTCGCCTATCTGACGGAGACGCTGAAGGAGCACTATCCAGTCACGCACGAAGTCGTCCTGTACTTTGCGACGACGTTTCCTGGCCGGCCGCCGTTCATTCAGCGCCTCCCGTTGGACGACTTACCGCACGCCAGCGTCGTGCCTCTAATGACGCTATACGTTCCGCCTCTGCCGCCGCGTCCGCCGGTGCCCGAAGTGCTTCGCTGGCTTGAGGAGCCTTGAGTCCGCGCTGCACCAGGCATTCCGAGTAAGGAGGCGGACCATCCGGTCCGCTCGCCCGTTGATCGAGCAGAAGTCGACACTGCTCGAGCGTGTTGGCCGTTTCGTTTGGAAGCTCGGATCCGGCGTTGTTGGGCGTGGGCATCTTGAACACAGCCGAATCCGAGAAGCACACCCGCTCGATGCCCTGGATCGCGTCTCGCCACTTCGTGTACGGCACCGGGGAGTCGGGAAAGAGGGCAGGGTCGATCACGCGATAGTCGAATGGCGCGACCCGAATCATGGTCGCGCAGTGCCAATCCCATTCCACGGTGCAGCCTTTGACGTTCGGCGAGTGTGAGGACAGACAGCCGGGGGATTTGAGGTCGTTGTAGATCCAGACCTTGGCGGTCTCACGCTGCTCGGCCGCGAGCAGTTGTGCCACGTGATGAGCCCTCGCCCAGCAGCCATCGTCTGGATAGAGGAAAGGATTGCAACCGCTGGTTGGGTTCGGGACCGTGCAGCGGTCGAGCGTCACGCGTTTGAACACCTGCAGTAGCGCGGCCTCGTCAACGATCGCCGTCGCATCCATCGCCTTGATATCACACGTCACTCGGCCCTCGATCACGGACCGTTTGCGTTGAAACGCCACGAACGCTTCCCGGGCGTCGAGAATTTCGTGGGTGTCCGGATCAGCGGTGATGAACAGCTGAAGGTCTCGTTGGACAAGCGCGCGCGTGAGCGTGGCCATCTTTTCCGCATGGTCTGGCGAGGCCGTGCTCGCGGTGTGCCGAGCGCTCGAGTTGTCGAGACGGACGCGCACGAATCCATCCGTACGGTCAGGACCGATCGCCAGGACGCCACTGATGGTGGGAATGAGGACCCTGGCGATGGTCGGCTCGCCCGGAATTCCTGCCGGTGCCATCTCGACGAAAGCGGGGTAGCCCAGTCGACGCAGAGACCCGAGGAGGCGCAAATGCAGGGCGAACGAGGCGTGGGTCCGGTTGAGAAACGCCGTCATGCTTGGGACAGCGAACCGCACCGCAACACGCGGCGATACGGGCTCGGATGGATCGATGGAGTGAATGGTCCCGACGATCGTCAGCGGGTTTGGCATGGCGTCACTGTAGACGGACGGCCGACGCGGACTTCATCCTTGTCATGATCCTTACGCGCCTCGCAGTGTCCGCGTCAGACGCGCGAACAGCCGGCCATCGACGCTGCGCACGTAGACCGTGTCACTCCCGTGCTGCCCCGCTCGCGGCTGATGGATTACGTAAAACGGCGCCAGCATCGAGCGCGACTCGTTGCACTGGTCCCACACCAGGTCGTGGTCGATGTGGAAACGGCTCTTGTCGAGCGTGATCGGCGCCCCATGGACCTCGACCCGCTCACCGTCAATCGTCGTCGCAAGCTCGTCGCGCTCGAGGAGGCGCGGAATCTGCTGGCCCTTCGCGCTGACACAGGAGATCAAGAGAGGCTGATGCGTTCTTGCGTCCAGCGCCACCGTCGCACGCGAACCGAACTCGACGAGGTGGTAGTTCGCGAACGCCTTGCGGGCGTGTCTGACACGAAACACCCGCGTCGGTCTCATACCGCCGTCGACTTGCCCACTGAGATAGCCCAGGCTTTGCATGCTGTCTCCGAGCGTCGTCGCGAAGCCTTGCGGCTGCCAGTCCTGAAACGCCGGTTCGGCAACGTCGCGCTGGAGGGGCGCTGCCTGCGGCGGCATGATGGCGGCAAACGGCGTCCCGCTGCGGGCGCCGACGACGACTGACTCCGACACGCCGACGGCGTCGATATCGACGACCGCCGCGAGCAGCGACATCACGTGCGGCCAGCACGTTGGTGCGGTGGTCAACGGATCGTGATAGAAGAACGCCCGGTCGATCCCCGAAAGCGGCACGGTCCTGTACACGACCACCCAATGCGTGCTGTCCACGAGCAGGGCCGCGCCGACACCGTGGCTGATGGAATCGACGAGCGCTGCCGGGATGTCAACTTCGGGGACCAGCTGTACCGCTGCCGTGCCGACGCCGTCGAGATGCAGCCCGCCGGTATTCAGGCCGGCTTCGATCACTTTGCCCATCACGTTCGGATGGGTGATCCAGCAGAAGGGCGGGCGCCCGCCAGGCTGTGGCACACACATCAGCGCGCCGCCGGCACCGCCGGGCGTCGCGCCGAGATCGTGCGCGACGCCCACAGACACTCTGCGGACTTCGTCCCAGATGACGGTCTGATCGGCCCGCACGTCCACGCCGGGTCTCAGAGTCGCCGACGTCGGCGGCTCGAAGCGCCCATTGTCGATACCGTAGAGAATCGCTTGAATCGACGCCGGGCCGCACAG
>Ga0081539_10003246_pt1 | contig 20457 bp, 12 predicted proteins | sample TabmetS4T2R2_FD_71023 | JGI IMG/M metagenome (GOLD analysis project Ga0081539, IMG submission 71023) | Tabebuia heterophylla rhizosphere microbial communities from the University of Puerto Rico - S4T2R2 | ecosystem: Host-associated > Plants > Roots > Rhizosphere ...
CATGCGGTTGGGCATCAACGATCCGGCAGCGCGCCTGCTGGCGCGATCACTCGCCTCAAGCGTCACGACTTGGGGAATTTGCTATGCGCTGATCGCCATCGATCAAAAACGCTTTCGTGACCTGGCCTGGCTCGGCGCGATCTCGAAAACTCTCTTCTTTTCGATCTATTCCGCAGCTTTTTTCGGTGGGCAAATTTCGCTCATCGCATTCGTCCCCGCCATTGTAGATCTGGTCTTCGCCATTCTGTTCGCGGAATTTCTGTGGCGCACCGCCGAAATCAAAGAAGCGCAAGTAAGACACGCCAAATAGACGAAAGACGCGAAAATGACCGGGAGAAATTTTCGCGTCTTTCACGTTAGCTTCTTATTGAATCGCAAGCATTCTTTCAAGCGCAACCTTGGCCCATTTCGCCGTGTCGGCATCAACCTTGATCCGATTGACGACGTGACCATTGACCAGGTTTTCCAGCGACCAGAGTAAGTTTTCCGGCGCAATTCTGAACATCGTCGCACACATGCACAGATCAGGAGCCAGCAAAGTGACGAATTGATCCGGATGTTGCTTCGCCAATCGATTGACCAGGTTGAGCTCCGTTCCAACAGCCCATTTGCTCCCTGCCGGCGCTTCTGAGATTGTTTTGATGATGAACTCGGTCGAACCATTGAGGTCCGATTTAGCGACCACTTCGTAACGACACTCGGGATGCACCAAAATATTGATGCCTGGATACTCGGCGCGGCGCTCATCGACGTGACGAGGTTGAAACCTTCCATGCACCGAACAGAAGCCTTTCCACAAAATGATGCGGGCATTTTTCAACTCTTCGGGAGTATTGCCGCCCAGATCAAGACGCGGATCCCAGACGACCATCCGGTCAAGCGGGATGCCGAATTTTGCGCCCGTATTACGACCCAGATGCTCATCAGGGAAAAAGAAGAGCTTCTCGCGCTCTTTTAACGCCCAATCGAACAACGGCACGGCATTCGATGAAGTGCAGACCACACCATCATGACGACCGCAAAAGGCTTTGATGTCCGCCGCAGAATTCATATAGGTGATCGGCATGATCGAAGTGAGCCCCAGATCTGTTAATTGATCCCAAGCAGTTTCGACCTGATCGATCCGAGCCATATCAGCCATGGAACACCCCGCAGCCAGATCGGGCAGGACCACCTGTTGATGATCCGCGCTTAGAATATCGGCGGACTCGGCCATAAAATGCACGCCACAGAAAACGATATACTCCGCCTGGGAACGCCGCGAAGCCAGACTCGCCAGTTTAAATGAATCTCCCGTCAGATCTGCATGACAAATGACGTCGTCCCGCTGGTAATGGTGCCCTAAAATTACCACCCGGTCGCCGAGCTTTCGCTTCGCCTCTCGAATGCGGTCGTAAATTTCCGACTCACCCAGGACGAGATACTCATCGATCGATCTGACACCGCTTGCATCAAGAGCCGTAGCCGGAACGGCGGTGACGGCCGCCCCTTTATGCCCTACGCTAGAGAATATTCCAACTTTTGTGCTCATCTGCCTCCTCTTTAAATGTCCCGCATGACTTAGTGTATCTTGTACACGATGAGTCAAGTGTACAAAATACACTAAGGTATTGCAAGTCAGTCAAACGTGTTTCATTCAAGTCAAACAAACATGGCGCTGACTTTGTCCCTCTTTTGGCGCAGGCGCTCGTGCCCGCGCCAAAGGAGGGATAAAGTCGAGCTAAGGTCTTAAGATGGTTGATCTGGCCTTCGTCTTCAGGTGATGCAGAGTAAAAAAAATCTTTGATTTTTTACCTAATTGTCTTAGGATTGCCCACGCAGTCATTTGCGAAATTTGCCTAATGCCCCCGTACACTACGTTGCTCCGTTTTTTAATGTCGCGCCTTCATCGTTCAAGTTTTTCAGCGAACATCAGCCTGAATTAACGATGAGTGCGGTTCGTTGGTACACGAGATAAAAATGAACCCCTCTCCGACCAACTTCGCCTTCTTGCGCAAACATGACGAGCAGCTTTTACGACTCGGCATGCTCGCTGAAAAATACTTTACCGAAGATCCCAATACATCTTTGCTCAAGCTGCGGCAGTTCGCCGAAACTCTGGCACAGTTAACAGCTGCGCGCGCCGCGCTCTATCGGTCGCCGGAAGTTGGCAGAGAAGAAAGTCAGTACGAGCTTTTGCGCCGGTTACAGGATCAGAGAATCCTGCCACGCGAAATTTTTCAGCTTTTTGATGAAGTTCGCCACAAAGGGAATGCCGCCAATCACGCCTTGAAAGGCGATCATGGCAAAGCGCTGGGTTGTCTGAAAATTTGCTGGCAACTCGGCGTCTGGTTTCACCGCACGTTTAAAGACCCGTCCTTCAAATCCGGGCCGTTTATTCCGCCTGTCGCGCCCAAAGACGAAAGTGAAGAATTACGTGTGGAATTGGCGCGATTGGCCAAAGAACTCAGCGTTTATCAGGCAACCCATCAGGAAACTACTCAACAGTTGGAAGCAACAGCCGCCAGCTTGAAAGAGGCCAGAGACGAACGAATGTTCTGGGAAGAAATGGCTGCCGAGGCAGAACGCGCCAAGACGGATCTTGAGAAAAAGTTATCCGCTCTGCAGGTCCTCGCTTCGACGCAATCGAATGAGGATCTGCTGCAATTCGTCACAGCAGCCAATGAGGCTGCTGAGAAAATTGAACTCAGTGAAGCTGATACGCGCAAGCTGATTGACGACGAACTTAGAAAGGCAGGATGGGAGGCAGATTCCGAAACACTGCACTTTGGCAAAGGCGTGCGGCCGGAAGCCGGCAAAAACCTGGCTATTGCTGAATGGCCGACCGATCAAGGACGCGCGGATTATGTCTTATTTATCGGGTTGACGCCGGTAGCCACGGTCGAAGCCAAACGCCAAAACATCGATGTTTCTGCTTCGCTGCAACAGGCAAAACGGTACAGCAGAGGTTTCAAGGCTATCGGCGAAGTCAAAATGCCGGAAACGACCTGGGGAGAGTTTCGCGTACCATTCGCGTTCTCAACGAATGGCCGACCATATCTGCGCCAACTTGCTACCCAAAGGGGCATCTGGTTTTGTGATTTGCGCAAGCCGGACAATCTCAGCCGTGCGCTAGATGGCTGGTATACGCCCGAAGGATTGAAAGCGCTGCTTAAACTTGATGAAGCGGCATCCAACCAAAAACTCACTAAAATTGGATTCGATTACGGCTTTCCGATCCGTGATTACCAGCGTAATGCTATTCAAGCTATCGAAGCCGGTGTCGCGGCCGGGATGCGCCAGATGCTACTGGCAATGGCGACCGGCACCGGCAAAACCAAAACCTGCATCGCGCTGGTCTATCGCTTGCTCAAAGCGCAACGCTTTCGGCGCGTGCTTTTTCTGGTAGACCGCGAGGCCCTTGGCGAACAGGCGGCAAATGCCTTCAAAGATACGCGGATGGAAAATCTCCAGACTTTTGCCGATACCTTCGGCATCAAGGAACTGGATGAAAAAACGCCTGACACAGACACCATGGTTCACATCGCGACTGTGCAGGGGATGGTGCAACGGGTGCTAAATCCGGCGGAAAATGTCATCCCGCCCGCCGTGGATCAGTATGATTGCATCATCGTTGATGAATGCCATCGTGGCTATCTGCTCGACCGCGAATTGTCCGACACAGAAATGGCCTTTCGCGATTATAACGATTACATCTCGAAGTACCGCCGCGTTCTTGATTATTTCGATGCGGTAAAAGTCGGGCTGACGGCGACGCCCGCACTCCACACCACGCAGATTTTTGGGCCGCCAATTTTCACATACAGCTATCGAGAAGCCGTGATTGATGGCTATCTGATTGATCACGAACCGCCGATTCAAATTCACACGGCGCTTTCGCAGACTGGCATCACCTGGCAACAAGGCGAAGAGGTCAAAGCCTATGACGCGCGAAACAATCAGATCGAACTGTTCAACGCGCCGGATGAGATCAAGATCGAGATTGAGGAATTCAATCGAAAAGTCATCACCGAAGCTTTCAATAAAGTAGTCTGTGAATTTCTGGCGCGCGAACTCGATCCGGGTTCAAATCAGAAGACGCTGATTTTTTGCGCCAATGATTCACACGCCGACCTGGTCGTCAAACTGTTAAAAGAAGCCTTTGCCGGACAATATGGCAGCGTCGATGACGACGCCGTCATCAAGATCACGGGTAAGGCCGACAAACCCATCCAGCTAATTCGCCGTTACAAAAACGAGCGGCTGCCGAATGTCGCCGTGACCGTAGATTTGTTGACCACCGGCGTGGATGTGCCGGAAATCTGCAACCTGGTCTTTTTGCGCCGCGTGAATAGTCGTATTCTATTTGATCAAATGTTGGGACGCGCGACGCGCCTTTGCAATAAGGTTGGCAAAGAGACCTTTCGCATCTTCGATGCTGTACGCATATATGAAGCGTTACAAACGATGACCGCGATGCAACCTGTGGTCGTCAACCCAAACATCAGCTTTACGCAACTGGCCAGCGAACTCAGGCAGTTGACCGATGAGGCAGCGCAGGACCTGGCGCGCGACCAATTCATTGCCAAATTACAGCGGAAGAAACACACGCTCAGCGAAAAGAGCGCACAGGACTTTGAAACCGTCACCGGGATGGACCCTGATGATTTCATTCGCCAATTACGGCAGATGCGATCTAAAGAAGTGATCCAATGGTTTAACGATCCCAATGGACAGGCCGCCGCGATCGGCGAAATCCTTGACCGCAAGGGCACAGGCACTGCGCCACGGATCTTTATCTCTGAACACGAAGACCGGTTGCGCAGCATTGAGCGCGGTTATGGCAATGCCACCAAACCGGAAGATTACCTGAACGAATTCGCCAGGTTCATTCGCGAGAACCGCAACAGCATTCCGGCCCTGATCACTGTGCTGACGCGCCCGCGCGAGCTGACGCGCAAACAGTTGCGCGAACTGGCACTCGCGCTCGACGCGGCAGGATTCTCAGAAGCGCACCTGGCCACCGCCTGGCGCGAGATGACCAATCAGGAGATCGCCGCGCGCATCGTCGGTTACATTCGCCAGGCGGCCATCGGCGATTCGCTTATCCCGTTCGAGCAGCGCGTAGACCACGCCTTGCAAAAAATGCTGGCGGCGCAAAGCTGGACAACGCCGCAGCGTCAATGGCTAAATAAGATCGCCGCGCAGACTAAAGCAAATCTGATTGTTGACCGAGAGGCGCTCGACGATCCGAACCAGCTTTTCAAACGCGAGGGCGGTGGGTTCGAGCGGCTCAACAGGATTTTTGACGGACATTTGGAAACTGTGCTGGATGATTTCAATGGGTCGCTGTGGGATCCGGCGGCCTAGACAATTTGCTCACCATCCTTATTTATTAATCGATATCATCAACCATATGAACAATGTCACGACGGACATCGTCGCCAAGCTGTGGAATCTCTGTAATGTTCTCAAAGATGACGGTGTCACCTATCACCAATACGTTACCGAATTGACCTATTTGCTTTTTCTGAAAATGGCGAAGGAGACCGGCACTCAGGACCAGTTGCCCAGGGGCTATCGTTGGGACGATCTGGAAAACAAGCCCGCGCCGGAACGGCTGGAGTTTTACAAAATCTTGCTGATTCATCTCGGCTCGCATGGCTCGATGTTGGTCAAGGAGATCTTCGCCAACGCCAGCTCGTTCATCAAAAAACCGGCCACGCTTTCAACTCTCGTCGTCGAAATTGACAAGCTGGATTGGTACAGCGCACGCCAGGAAGGGTTGGGCGATCTATACGAAGGTTTGCTGGAAAAGAACGCCAACGAGAAGAAATCCGGCGCAGGTCAATATTTCACCCCGCGCCCATTGATTGACGCAATGGTCACAGTAATGAAGCCGACGCTTGAAGACATCATTCAAGATCCGGCGGCAGGGACGGGTGGATTTTTGATCGCGGCGGATCGTTACCTTCGCGAGCATTCCAATTCGGACGAATGGACAGAGGCCCAACAGAAGAAACACGCGCGCAATACGTTCTACGGCAAGGAAAAAACTGCGAGGAGGCTAACCAGGTTTCAGATCGGCGCTCCAAGAAGGTGTGGGGAAGGGCTACGAATTGGTACGGCTCGGTCTACTATTTGCCGTATTGCAGAGTGTAGTTGCTCACATACTGGCATGACTTTAACTCTATCAAGGCGTTGATTGCCTCAGCTTCCCGGCGCAATTTGGCGCGTTCGGCAGTGTCCCAGGCCATTGGGCGCGCCGGATGATCGTTCATCTCAGCCTCGGAGGCGGGCCGCGCTAATAACCAGTACTTGCCCGGTGCGATATTGCTGAAACTGAAGGCGCCGTCGCCGTCTGCGATCACTTCGGCAAAACGCAGCACCTGATCTCTCAGCTCAGGCTCTGTGGGCATTAAGTGCACGCGCACCCGCTTGGGAAGCCTGACCTCACCACCAGCAGTAACCTTGCCTTTCAGGCCGGCCGCACCGGTAGTTATTGTTACTTGGATGCTCGCCAATTGTTCGCCGGGTTTCAACATTACTCCGCTGTTTGCGATATCACCGGTCGCGATTGGCGCGCCCTTCAGTTCGATTGTTTTGACATACCAGTCTTCATCAGGGAGCAATGGTTCCAGACGATAACGTCCCGTCCTGAGGCCGCGAACTGAGAAGGCGCCGTCGCCCGCCGCGGCGCCGACTGACGACGGATTGGCTGAATGAAGTATTGCGTCAGTTCTTTCCTTGGGATCATCTCTCCGGGCGCGGACGACTATCTCACTCAACTGCGAGTCGCGGCCGGCTTCACATTTCTGAGTTGAGCCTGGCTTCTCCAACGCCACAGCGCCTTTGATTGTAGCCAGGAGCGATAAGGTCAGATCAATGCCGCTGAGATCACGGCCGTTAATCATTACGCGGCGTGGTAGCGAGGCTAGCGAGTTATCATCATCGAATGACTCGTTCGTAGCAAGAATCTCATAATCGCCATTGAGTAAGCCGTAAAAGGCATAGCCGCTCTCGTCGCCCCTCAACGCGGTGCGACTGATCACCTGATCCGTTCCGGTTTGACGGAGTAAGACGTAGGTCAAAGCACTACGTCTATGACCGGATGCAGAAAGACCGGTGATCTTACCGCTGATACTGTAGCCTCGCTCGCTGCGGTAACGGATCTCAATTCCGTTCACCTCTTCACCACCGCGTACTGTTACCTCTGTGGCAGTAGAGCGTGTGGCCGAAGGATAATAGATCAGCACTCGACCGTCGAATGGCGTCGGCCGCGTTGAAAGCCCCGAACCGCCCGCCGAAATAATGTATGAGCCAGGGGCGAGACCGTAGAGACGATAGATTCCGCGATCATCTGTTTGCCGTGATGTGCTGATGCCGCTCGATTCTTGCATTGCCAACGCAGTAATGGGATTTCCCTGCTCGTCGCGCAACCGGGTGGCCTTAACGGGGATACCAATAATAGGTTCGCCTCCAACACCTAAGACACGTCCGGTAATCACTCCTCCCTTAATCATCGAGACAATTACTGAATCGCCAATGTAGCTGTAGGTTGCCGACCGCTGTGCGGCGTCAGCAGTTTGGCTTTGTGGGCGGGAGATATAACCGGGCGCGACAGCGGTAATAAGATAGGGTGCGGCATCGAGCCCTTCAGCACGGAAGTTTCCTTCCTTGTCAGTGGTTGTGGTGACGCGCCCGCCTTGCCCGTGGCGCGAACCATCTAGGGCAACGATCGTCACTGTCGCAAATGAGATCTGCCGGCCGTCTTCCGCCATAACTCGGCCACTGATCGCACCTGTTGTGCTTTGAGCCCACGCCGCGATATTCAACACGATTGGCAGCCAGATTATTAGCAGAATTGATAACAGGATAGAATCAATGCGTTTCACTTGCTCCCCTCCTTCGGCGTCAGATCAACTATGAGTGTGACCTCTTGGCGACCTTCACCGGCAACAGTGACCATCTGTTCAACAGGGGGTAACTTGAATGAATTCTCAGGCAGACCGGAACTTGCAAGGGCCAGGGTTAACCTGAAAATCCCCTGTGGCAAGCCTTCGATTATAAATTGACCGCGGCCGTCTACTTCAATGGCAGCAGCCGGCAGATCGATCGCAACATCGCCCTTGCGGATTGCGCGGACCATTAACCGAACGCCTGGCGGTAGTACGCCGCCTTTGATCTCAACACGTCCGGTGATGACGTTGGTACTATAGGTGAAGATCAGCCGCACACCGGTTATCCGGTCGCCTGCGCCAACATCAAACTCACGCACCTCGACGCCGTTGCGCTCAACGCGCGTGAGCGAAAAGCCTTTCGGTCCGCCGAGGCTCATGTTGATACGTGTCTTGCCCGGCTTGACGTTGGAGAGCTTGAAATTCCCGTCTTGGCCGATCATCCCGCTTCCACCAGGGCTCATTCTGATCATCACCGGGTTGGAACTTCCCTGAGCAATTACCTTCACTTGCGCTAGTTTCGCACGCAGATCTGGGTCATTCGAGCCCTCAACGACCGCCGTCCCACTGATAGTTGCTCCTTGCCGCATCCTGATCTCCAACCCGCTCACATCACTGTTCACAACATCAAATGTGACCTGATCGCCTAATGGATCGCTCCCTTGCGTGTTGACGACGAAAGCACGATAGCTATTCGGTATCAAGCCCTCAACGCGGAATTGGCCGAGCGAATTGGTTATGGCAATTTGGACTCCAGAGCTATTTTCATCCGACCTGGTTGCGCTACAATTGATCGTCACGCCTGGAAGAGGTTTGCCGGTATCAGCATCAATCACATGCCCTGTCGCGATGTAACCTTTCGCCGGCGCCGTAACTTTGATATCGATATCTGCGATCTCCTCGCCGCGTTTGACCTCGATAACTTTGGCTTGTGCCTCCTCGGCCGCCTCAGGGTAGAAGGTACGGCGGTAGCGTCCACCGCCTGCTCCTCCAATGCGAGGCGCTGACCCCATGCCGGAACTGCCTGAAACGATCAAATACCGGCCCGGTTCCAGACCAAAGATGCGATAGACGCCACGGTCGTCTGTTTCCCAGCGCACAGACATTCTGTTGAGTAAGCTGTCGGGCTGCCGTTTGCCGTCAATGCCAAGTTTATAAGCCGTGACTGGTTCACCGATGATGGGTTGTCCGTCTTCATCGATCACCTTGCCCGTGATGACTCCACCGCGCGTCAATGAAAAATCCAGGGTTTCAACATTCTCCCCCTCCCCAACGTTCACTGTGACGCCAGGCAAAAAGGGGTTGCTCTCGCCTTCGATAACATAGGCGGGCGCGAAAGCTGAAACTCGATAGCGGCCCGGCAACACGTTGGTCAATCGATAGCGTCCATCCGCATCGGTAGCGGCGCTCTGAGCAGGCGCTTGTTCGACGCCGAAGACAATGAGTCCGCCGGCGTCAGGTTTAAGCATCACCTCTACGCCAGGCATTCCCTTGCTATCGATGGTAATCCGCCCGGCAATCGTTGATGGAGTTTTTTTGACTTTTGCCGATTGCCCATGGGCAATACCCAGACCAAAACTTATCAAACCGATTAAGAACAACCCGGGTCTGTGGAGTAGTCTCATAACCTGTAATTATTGAAAGAAGAGATACCGCCGATCCCATCAGGTGACCAGAAGAGTTGAAGAGCTAAGGCCGTCTCTGAAAGAAGTCTTATCGATTGTGGTCCGGCTTTTGAGACGGCGATCGAAGCCCATTGATGACATGGTCCAGCTGTCCGCTTTGTGCGAGATTCTGCACTTCTGATTCCTCAACACCCGCTATCCGTCCGAGCAAAATTCGAGCAAAACACGCATGGCTGTAGCTTCGCCATCGTGCCATTTCTAAGCTGACGTTTGACATTGGGCGCTGATTCCGGTGAGAGCATCTGACCTTCGCGAATCGGAAGCACCATCCGAATCTGATCAAGGTTAATGCCGGAATAACCGTAGAACTCTATTTCGCCGATGCGCGTTTGCTGGTCTTGCCCGCAAGTAATGATGGCAAGTAAAAAGGCGATGGAGATGAAGGGACCTTTCATATCCGCTCTCTATTGTTCGTCGTTGTTGATGCGTAAACCATATTATAGTTCCGATCAGCGTCGTCAGGTCAACCGGCCTGACACTGTCCACCTCAATCTTCGATGCCTACTTGCCTGGTGGCGGGATAATTTCGCCCGCTTTTCACTCGATTGATGGGGTGACCAAGTTCACAGCACCCTTGTGACCGGTTTAGCAGCCATTAGAGTCTAATCGAGTTAGATTACGGAGCATTGATAGAGACAAGAGTGCGATAAGCAATGAGAGCTTAATCGGAGATTCTTTCCAAATCTATCGTGGTTTATGGTGGTTGCGGCTGGATGGTGCAACGGTCGTCACTATGAAATGTGATGAGGACAGCAATGTCCCAGGTGATAATGAAAGGTGGAACTATGTACGGTGTGGAATTTGAAATGCCTAGTGTCGGTCAATTGGTAGTGCTCTCAATGGCCTTTTTGATGCTTTTAATTATCTTCCGCAAAAGTTTTTGATCAGCCGGTTTGCGAATTTCTACAAGATAAATAGGTGTGCATAAACTTTTCTGTGCGCAGATTTGCGTCCGCTGTCGCTAATCCGGCGGCCGCAAATTGAAATGCCGGAGGTTTAAGCACACCTATTTACCCCGAAATCCGCGCAGACATTATTAGCGGAAGAGCAGCCGCGCCACATCCTCACCATCTTCACAAGATATGCGGCAATCACTGCTGACATCCGCTATTCCGCGGCGATCTTCTGTCTGAAGATCGAAGCGAATACAAATACCCGCGCGGCGGTTGGTGTCACCGCTCCCAGCAATACCATAGTGAGGAATGGTCGAGGAATGGTCATGGTTATACAATTTATTAAAGTTGCTTGCCTTCTCAGCGCACTCGTTTTAGTTACGTTATCTGCCCTGGCACAGGTTCAAAGTTCATCCGCCGATCTGACCGGGGTCATCCTGGATCCGTCGAAGACTTTAGTGGCTGGGGCCACGGTCTCGGCGATCAATCGTGAGACCGGGTTGGCGCGAACCTCGACGACCGATGCGACCGGCACTTACCGCATTCCACTCTTGCCGCCCGGAGAGTATGCGGTCAAGGTCGAGATGAATGGCTTCAACACTCAGATCAAAAGAGGAATTGTCCTCACGGTCGGTCAGGCGGCTGTAATCAATTTTGAGCTGACGCTTGGCATCACCAAAGAGATCGAAGTAGTCGAGACGGGGACGCCTCTCATCGAGACTGAGCGGACACATCAGGCTTCGACCATCACTCAAAGGTCGATCAATCAATTGCCCATCAATGGGCGCAACTTTCTCGATTTCGCCCAATTGACTCCGGGCGTGGTCGAGGAGAGTCCGATCGTGAGGAGCGCGGAGATCGCCTCGCTGCAATCATCGGGCATTTCATTCGGGGGCCAGGGCGGACGCGCCAACAGCGTCCAGATTGATGGCGTAGACAACAATGATATCGTCAGCAATGGCGTCCGTCCGACGATCAGCCAGGAGGCGGCTCGCGAGTTCCAGATCAATCGCCACGGTTATAATGCCGAGTTTGGACGTGCCAGCGGCGGGGTCATCAACATCGTCTCCAAGAGCGGCACCAATCAGTTTCACGGAAACATTTACAACTACATCCGCAATGAGACGCTTGATGCCCGCAACGTTTTCGCCACGTCGCGGCAGCGGCAAGATCCGCCCTTCAAACGCAATCAGCCCGGTTTCACTTTCGGCGGCCCGCTCAAAAGAGACAATACATTTTTCTTTCTGGCCTACGAGGGACTGATCCGGCGCGAATCGGCTTTTACCACCATCCTGGCCGATCGTTCGATCTTGCAGCCGACCGCCGGGCAGCAAGATTTGATCGACACCTTGATTGGATCGGGATCCGCCACGCTGGCGGCACAGGGGCAACAGTTGCGGACCTTGCTGACGACGGGGCCGGACAGTCCGCTGCCGTCGGTCAATCAGCCATTCCCGATCAATCGAACCAATTACAACTTGCTCGCCAGTTCAACCGGCACTTTCCCAATAACGGAGACTTCGAGCACAGGCAGTTTCAGACTTGACCATGCTTTCAACGAACGTGATTACCTGCTCCTTCGTTACAGTTTGACCAACGACAGCGTGCACAATGTCGGCATCGGCGGCCAGACCGCCCCGTCGAACGGGTTTGACATCGCCAGCCGCGACAGCACCTTCATCCTCGGGGAGACGCATGTCTTCCAGAGCGGGGCGTCAAACGAATTCAGGTTTCAATCGGTACGGAATATCTTCAACGCCGATACGGTGGATCCATTCGGGCCGCGATATACCGTGAATGGAATCGGCGTCATTGGGCGGGGCTTTCTCTCGGCATCAGATCGCACGCAACGCCGCATTCAGTTCCTGGACAATTTCAGCCTGGCGCGGGGCAATCACAATTTCAAGATCGGCGCCGATTTCAGCCGCTATAGCTTTGACACCTCTACCGCAATCTTCCTTGGGGGCAACATTGAATTTACGCAGTTGCCGATACCGCTCGGTCAAGTGATCGGCGATCCGGCGTCGGCGCAATTGACGGCGGCACTCTCCGCTCCGCGTGAGGCCGGCGGATTGGGGCGGCCTGACCTCGTTCCGGTCATCACCAAGCAGCCGCTGACCACTGTCCAGCAGATGAATTTCGGCTTTGCGCGTTCGATCAATCAGGGCTTTGGCGATCCGAACGCAAAATATACCGGTCACATTTTGGGGCTCTATTGGCAAGACGGCGTCAAGGTGAAATCGAATTTGTATCTGAGCCTCGGTCTTCGTTACGACTATGAGTTACAACCGGCGGGCACTCCGCGCGACAGCAACAATTTCGGGCCACGATTCAGCTTTGCTTACGACCCGTTTAAGAAAGGGCAGACTGTGATTCGCGGCGGCGGCGGCGTCTATTATCAATCACTTTACGCAGGGGCGTCGTTCGTCTCGTCAGTCCTGGGTAAGGGGCAGATTAGCAATATTCTGGTCTCGGCCGACCCACGACTGACGCCGATTGCTGCGAGTTCACCCTGCGGTCAGGCGCTCGCGGCGGGGGTGCCGCCATCATTCTGTTTCTATCAGCAATTGGTCAGTGGCGGTTATTTGACCTTTCCTTCGAGGGGAACCATTCCGGAATCTGCATATTCGGACCTGCTCGGTTTGACCCGCGAGACCAGCACCAATCGGTTAATACAGAGGTTGGATAATTACGCCGTCAATCCCTACGTCGTTCAGAGCAGTTTCGGCATTGACCATCAACTCGGCCGCGACAGTAACATCTCTTTCAACTATATGGTCAGCCACGGCGTAAAATTGATTCGTAACCGGCAGGCCAACGCGCTCCCCGATCCGATGGCGCTCGACGTTTTCGGTCGTCCGGCATTGATTGGCCGTGCGGATCCGACGCGGCTGGCAGATTTCGTTCTGGAGACTGCGGGCAATTCGATCCATCACGGCCTGGCTCTGTCGGTGAACAAACGAATGAGCCGTTACTATCAGTTGATCGGGTCTTATACTTATGGAAAGACCATCGATGACACAACCGACGTCAATTTTGAACAAAGCCCGCAGGACGCGACCAACGCCCGCGCCGATCGGAGTCTCTCGTCATTTGACGAGCGTCATCGGGTATCGATTGCGAGTATCATCGATAGTCCATACCACGGCGGCCAGGGGCACCCGATGTACGAACGGATGCTCGCCGATTTCTATTTTTCATCGATCTTGACCGTGCGGTCCGGTTTTCCTTTCAACCTCGTGACAGGGATCGACACCAATCTGGACAATAACAACAACGACCGTCCGTACGCGGTCGGCCGCAATACCGGAGTCGGACCGGGTTTCTTTGCGGTGGATATGCGGATCGGACGGCGGCTGCGTCTCGGAGCAGATAACTCCCATTCATTCGAGTTCATCTTTGACGCGTTCAATCTCTTCAATCGAGCCAACTTCAAAGAGGTAAACGGTAACACGAGCGGGGTACTTTACCTCAATCAATTGGGAATTTCGGACGTCCGCGTCAAAGGCAGCGCCGACATTCCGGCAAGCAGCTTTGGCGGCTTTACGTCCGCCTCCGATCCGCGAATCGTTCAGCTCGCGGTCAAGTTCAACTTCTAGAATGATGCCGGATGTCAGGCCGCAGCGAGGCTCGGCATCCGGCATTTTTGTGGGATTTTGCGGCATCTTTTGGCCTTTTTTGGCTCCATTTCTTAGGGTGTGAATTAAGTCACAGCCTGCCTGTGACCAGCTTAGCAGCCATTCGAACGGTATCAAGCGTAGATTACGCGTGACAGATTACGTCGTGAGGTTTGTTGAAGGATACAGATTTCGTAGTGTACTGCAAAAGAGCTCAAGCTATTGACGCCCTTTTGCAGTACCCTACCATAATTTTTTGGTGGTTACGGTCGTGATATAACGGCTGTCGCTGAGTTATTGAAAATAGGTAGCACCCAGGAAAGGCGGGCGTTTATGCATGGTGTAGAATTTCCGATGCCGAGTGTCGGGCAGTTGGCAGTACTGGCGATGATCTTTCTGATGCTTTTGATTATTTTGATCAGCGAAGTTTACGAGCTTCGATAGTATAAAAACAAAAATGTCCCAGTCATTGAGGTTAATATGACTGGGACATTTTTATTGCTCTCCGCACTTAAACAGCCACCCGCCGGATTACCAATCAATCAATTTGCGTCACCTTCAATTAAACTCGATTGATGCCGAGGGTCTTCATGCGGCGATAGAGATGGCTGCGGTCAATGCCCATCAGTTCGGCGGTGCGCGAGATATTACCTTCAGTCTCGGCCAATTTGCGCAGGATATATTCACGTTCGTAGGCTTCGGAGGCTTCGCGATAAGAGTCGAAATTGTAGCTTGAGGCGGGTGGGGCTTCGCCGCTCAAGATCGGCAGATCGTCGGCTTCGACTTCGTGACCGGAGTGCATAATGATCACCCGCTCGACGGTATTGCGTAATTCACGCACGTTGCCGGGCCAGGGGTAATTTTGCATTCGTTCAATCGCCAAAGGTTTGAAATCTTTCGGCGCGCGTTTGTTGGCGATCGAAAAATCACGATTGAAATGTTCGACCAGCGATGGGACGTCCTCCAACCTTTCGCGGAGCGGTGGGATTTCAAATGGAATGACATTGAGACGATAGAAGAGGTCCGCGCGAAAATAACCGCGCTCAATCTCGGCTTCGAGCCGCTTATTGGTGGCGGCGATCACCCGCGCATCGACCGAGACCGAAGCTTCTGAGCCGACCGGTTCAAATCGTTGTTCTTCGAGGGCGCGCAAAACTTTCGATTGAGTCCGGAGGCTCATATCGCCCACTTCGTCAAGAAAGATCGTCGCGCCGTCCGCCCGTTCGAACTTACCGCGTTTGGCTTGAGTCGCGCCGGTAAAGGCGCCTTTGACGTGACCGAATAGTTCAGATTCGATCAACTCTTCAGGAATCGCCGCGCAGTTGACCTCAATGAAAGGCTGCAAGGCGCGCATGCTGTGCGCGTGGAGCGCGCGCGCGACCAGCTCTTTCCCTGTTCCCGATTCGCCGAAGATCAAGATCCGACCGTTAGTCGGTGCGGCGTAGGCAATCTGTTGCCGCAATGCTCGCATCGGGATGGAGTCCCCGATCATGACATAGCTCTTCTCCAGCTTGGCTCGCAGCTCCGAGTTGGTCGCTTCAAGCTCGCGCTGGCGAATAGCATTCTTGACGGCGAGCACGGTCTTCTCCAGTGAAAGCGGTTTTTCAATGAAGTCGAAAGCGCCGAGCTTTGTCGCGCGGACAGCAGTCTCGATCCGCCCGTGTCCGGAGATCATGACGACGCTGACGTCAGAGTATGTTGCTTTCAGCCGCTCCAGGGTCTCGATTCCATCGATGCCGGGCAACCAGACATCGAGCAAGACACAGGTAAAAAGTCTTTTCTCAAACGCCTGGAGACACTCCTCACCGGTCGCGACGGATGAGACATTGAAACCCTCGTCTTCGAGCACACCGGTCAACGACTGGCGAATGCCGGGTTCGTCATCAACGATGAGAATTGAGTGAGCCATCTTTGGTAGCTTCGAGTCTCTACTTTCGAGTCGCAGTTGGCCGACGGCCATCATTGCGAATCTTGGCCGCATTTCGGCCGCAACTCGAAATTAGAGACTGGAGGCGGCCTTTGCTGTCGGTAATTCGATGATAAACCGCGCGCCCTGCGGAACATTCTCTTGGACGCGGATTTTGCCCTGATGTTCCGCGACGATCCGATTAACAATAGCCAATCCCAACCCCGTACCGCGTTTACGCGTCGAAAAATACGGATCGAAGATGCGCTCGCGATCTTCAGGCGGGATGCCTGGGCCGGTATCAGTCACGCTCAGTTCGACGGCCTCGCGTTCGGCCATCTCACGCGTACTAACAATAATACGGCGAGCCACGCCATTTTTGTTCGAAGTATCTCTCAAGGCCGCCGCGGCGTTATCGATCAGATTGACCAGCAGACGTTTGATCTGCTCGCCGTCGATCAAGACCGGTGGAATGGCGCTCGCCAGACTATCCTCTAACCGAATGCCATTCAGTCTTTCATCATAAAGCTTAAGCGTATTGTTGACGACCTCGTTCAGCGAAGCCGTTTCGAGCCTCGCATTCGGCAGTCGCGCGAAGTTCGAAAACTCATCGACCATACGCTGTAAAGTCGAAACTTCTGCCCCAATCATCGTCGTGCATTCACGAACGAGTTTGGCCTGCCGCTCGTTCAGGTATTCGTGTTTGCCATTGCCGCCATTGCCATTAGTCTCTCCCAACAAATTTTTGACCAGCCGTTCGGCCGAAAGGCGAATGGGCGTGAGCGGATTCTTAATCTCGTGCGCCATGCGCCGCGCAACCTCGCTCCAGGCGGCTCGCCGTTGCGCTTCGATCAGTTCCGTCAAATCCTCGATCACAATCACGACGCCGTGCGATTGTCCGCGCGGATCCTGCAAGGCGGTGACCGTCACTGCCGCATCGAGGCGCGTCTGGTCGGCGAGCGTGAAATGGACTTCGCGAGTGTCCGAGCGCAAACGCGCCGCTCGAATGATCATTTTACTCAAAACTTCACGCTGATCTTCGGGCAAAAGTGATTCGAGCGAGACGTCAATGACCGGGGTCTGTTCGATCCGCAGCAACTCTTGCGCGGCCTCGTTGATCATCGTCACCTGTGCATTTTCGTCGAGCGAGATGACCCCTGCCGAGAGGCTCTGGAGGACGGCTTCGATATAACGCCGCCGTTCGTCGAGCGCCGCATTGCTTTGCTGAAGTTCAGCGGTCGATTGTTCCAATCGCTGGCGATTTTCCGCCAATTCGACCGTCATCTCATTGAATGAGAGCGCGAGTGCCGCAAGCTCATCGTCGCCGACCACGCCGGTCCGGTAGCTCAGATCTCCTCTTTTAATCCGTTCGGTTGCCTCCGCCATTTGCCGCACGGGGTCCGAGATGCTGCGCGCGACGTGGAGCGCCAGCCAGAACGCGATGAAGAGAACGAGCAGCGTGATCAGGGCGAGGGTTTGGAGCGCGGTATTCCTGAACGATTTCTGTTTCTTTTTAAGGGATTCGTAGTAATTTTCGAGTTCCCTGATCTTGTTGACGCTTTCGGCGAAATTTTGCGGGACTTGTTGAGCGATGATGAAAGCGCCTCCGCGCTCTCCGGGAACGGGAACGCCGGAGACCAGGTAGAGTGTTTTGGCATCTTCGTTGGCGACCTCGCCATCGAACGTCTCTCCTTGCATCGCATTGAAGTAGGCTTGCTGCAACACGCCGCGGAATTCATCGCCGAGATTCCTGAGATCAACGATCGATTGATTTGTTACCAACTTGCCGTCTTTATTGTAGAGTTGTGCGAGGAGGAGTTGTTGCGTCTCAATTTCAGTGGCCAGAGTATCAGTCAGTTGTTCATCCCGCGTGTGGGAGACGAGCCGCGCCAGGGTGGCGGCGATTCGCTTCAACCCTTCACTTTCACCTTTAACATAATATGATTGAATATAATAAGCATTGTTGAGCATCTCATCACCGGGCAGGCTGAACCATTTGTCGATGCTCCGATGAATGAACCCGGTGGTCGCAAAAAAGAGGAAGGTAACGGGCATGAGCGAGAGCGCAATAAAAAAGATCACTAGTCTCGTCTTAAAACGCGCCCCGAGTTTCCTTTGCAATCGTTCGCGGCGTAACTTCATGATGTTACGCACCAAAACCATCAACAGCACGACGAAGGCGAGAAAGTTGATCGTCGAAAGGACGTAAAGGCTCAACGTCTCGCTCACTGAAGACGGGCGCAACCAATTCAATGTATTGAATGCGGCCTGGACAAAGAGCAGAGCGAACAACAGAGTGGTCGCCAGAGCCAAAACGACGATCCGCACTCGGCGGCGGCTGACCTGGCGTTTGGCATCGGCAGTGGACGGTGGCCCGGATGACCCGGATGATTGGTTGGATTCAAACATGGTAATTACGATCACACCGACAATCTTTTCGACATCCGGTGGAATTTTAACAGAGCACAAGAGAGAACGCGAAGCGCGTCAACAGATCGAAAGTTGAAGATTAACTTATGAATCTGGCCCATGCTTTTATCAATCCACGGACCAATCGGATTCGAGCCGGGTGGAGGGTGCTCGTCTTTATGGCGCTCTCGCCACAGTTGATTCTGCCTCTCTTCGTCCAGGCAGAACCGCCTAAAAAGGAGCCGATTCTGACGGCCAGCTTGACGGTGCTCCTTTTGTACACCGCATTTATCGGCTGGACGCTGCTGGCTTCCTGGTTCTGTCTGCGTTTTCTTGATCGTCTTAATCTGACCTCGCTCGGTCTGACATTTTATCGCGGCTGGTGGCGAGAACTGTCCTTCGGTTTAGTGATGGGGCCGTTGATGATGGCCATGGTCGTGGGATTACAATTTATCGGTGGCGGGACGCGAGTGACGCCAAATCCGGTGTGGTGGCAATCGGGGACGGTCAATTATGCCGGTTTGCCGCTAGTGGCCAGTGGTACTTCGTCCGCTCTGCTGCTGTTGATTCTCGCCGGAGCTTTCGAAGAGCTGAACTATCGCGGATATCCTTTTCAAACCCTCTTACGAGACCTGCCCGCCTTGATTCCCGTTCTGTTGTTTGCTCTTCTTTTCGGAATCGCGCATTGGGGGAATCCCAATCGCACATTCTTCTCGACTGCCAACACGGTCTTGGCGGGAATCTGGCTCTCCATGGCTTATCTCAAAACTCGCGGCCTGTGGCTGCCGACGTCGCTCCATTTCACCTGGAATTGGACGATGGGCGGATTTTTCGGACTGCCCGTGAGCGGTTTGTTGATTTCACGTCATCCAATCTTTCTGGCGACCAGCGAAACTCCGGTCTGGCTGACGGGCGGCAGTTATGGTTGCGAAGGCGGCGCGGCGGCAACGATCGTCCTGATCGCAGCAACGATCTTCATTTGGCGCACGAAGTGGTTGAAGGTCTCCCCTGCGATGCAAGCAGTGTGGGACAGGGATTCGGAGCAACCATCTTCCGCTCTCTCCTGATGTGCTGAAGCTGGAGCACTCTTTGATTTTCCCCGGCATTGATGCTCGACAAGCCGCTTCTTTTTAGTTATCGTTGTTCCGCTATGTAAAAACTTGACTCCCCACAAAGCGCGGGCAACTCCTGCGCTTTATCAATTTTGACCACTTGTTGGTTTAGCCAATTACCTAGTTGATCAAAGGAGCATCATGGCAGAGCACTCAGGCTGGAATCCAAGTTATTATGATCTCACCAATCACGGCATCAAAAATGTGAGCCGTGTCTTTTGGAATCTGACTTCCGGTGAGCTTTACGAGCACACAGTCAGACGTGGCGAAGGGCTGATCGCGCACCTCGGTCCGCTAGTCGTCAACACCGGGCAGCACACCGGGCGTTCCCCGAACGACAAGTTCATCGTTTGCGAGCCATCATCGGAAAAAGATGTCTGGTGGGGAAAGGTCAATCGCGCGTTCGAAGAAAAGAACTTTGATCGATTGCTTGACCGGGCGCTCGCGCATTTGGAAGGCCGAGAGGTCTATGTTCAAGACTGTTTCGCCGGAGCAGATCCTGAATTTCGGCTGCCAATTCGCGTCATCACCGAATATGCCTGGCACAGCCTGTTTGCACGCAATATGTTCGTGCGCCCGGATTGGGAAAAACAGACCGCGCAGCACGTCCCTGAATTTACCGTCATCAATGTGCCGACCTGCCTGGCCGATCCGGAGACGGATGAGACAAACTCGCCGACTTTCATCCTGATGAATTTCGGTAAGAAGCTGATTCTGATCGGCGGTACCAGCTATGCCGGTGAAATCAAGAAATCGATCTTCACCTTGCTCAACTATCTTTTGCCGCTGCGCCGAGTTCTCTCAATGCATTGTTCGGCGAACATCGGTCAACAGGGAGATACCGCCATCTTCTTTGGACTTTCCGGCACGGGTAAAACCACGCTCTCGGCTGATCCGG
>Ga0081539_10003247_pt1 | contig 20448 bp, 14 predicted proteins | sample TabmetS4T2R2_FD_71023 | JGI IMG/M metagenome (GOLD analysis project Ga0081539, IMG submission 71023) | Tabebuia heterophylla rhizosphere microbial communities from the University of Puerto Rico - S4T2R2 | ecosystem: Host-associated > Plants > Roots > Rhizosphere ...
TCCCCGTACTCTTGCTCAGCGGCATTCGAAAGGCCGGCGACGCCGGCATCGAAGGACTTCACGCCGGCGCCGATGATTATCTGGACCTTCCCTTTCGTAACGAGGAACTACTGGTAAAAGTCGCGCGGCTGATCGAACGTCACCATGCCGACGAAATGATCCGCGAGAGCGAAGAGCGCTATCGTGAGTTGTTTGAAAACGCGAACGACATCATCTACACGCACGATCTGCAAGGTAACTTCACGTCGTTGAACCGCACGGGCGAACGAATCACCGGCTACTCGCGCGAAGAAGCGATGAGGATGAACGTGGCCGACGTCATCGCGCCGGAGTATCTCAATCTCGCGCGCGACATGATTGCTCAGAAAGCAGCGGAGAACGTTTCGACTGTCTACGAGATCGACCTTCTCTCGAAAAAAGGGCGCCGCGTGCGGCTCGAAGTCAGCACGCGTTTGATTTTTCGCGACGGCAAGCCGGTGGGCGTGCAGGGCATCGCGCGCGATCTCACCGAGCGAAAACATTCGGAAGAAGCCTTGCGCGAGACGCAGGCGCTCTTCAATAGTTTCATGGACAACAGTCCCGCGGTCGCTTTTATGAAGGACCACACGGGACGCTACGTTTACGTCAACAAACCTTTCGAGCGCCTCTTTGGTCAGAGCCTTAATTTTCTCAAAGGCCGCATGAGTTTCGACTGGCTGCCTACAGAAACTGCGGCGCAAACTCACGAACATGACCTGAAGATTCTCACGACCGGCATACCCGAACAGATTATCGAGACCATTCCCACCGAAGACGGCACGCTGCACTACTGGCTCGTGTTCAAGTTTCCGACCGTCGATACGGCGGGTAACAAATACGTCGCCGGAGTTGGCGTTGACATCACCGAACGCCGTCACGCGGAAGATGCGCTGGCCCAGCAGGCAGAGCGCGAGGCAATGATTCACCGCATCTCCCAGGCGATTCGCTGCTCGCTCGATAGTGGCGAGATTTACCAGACGGCGGTGCGTGAGCTCGGTTCGTATCTCGCGGTGGATCGCTGTTCGCTGTTCATGCGAGACGACCGAACGAAGCGTGCGTTGAACGTGGCGGAATATCACGAGGAAGGTGTGAAGCCGGCCGCCTCGAATTTCTCGCTGGTTCATCTGCAATCGTTGATTAAGGCACTGGACGAGACCGGCGTGTTGTCTTTTCCGGATGCGGCGAATGATAAACGTATCGCAGATATCTACGAGAATATCCTCGCGAAAGCCGACGTGAAGTCGATCATGTACGTGGCGATTAGAGTCGGCGATGACGTGCCGGCTGCGTTTGCATTGTCCACGACCAAAAATCTTCGCGAATGGACTGCCGCCGACATTGCCATGGCGAAGGCGGTTGCTGACCAAACGGGCATCGCGATTCGCCAGGCCGAGCTTTATCAAAAGGCCGATACCACCTCGACTCGCGAAGCGCTAGTCAACCGTTTGACGACCGCGATTCGCGCGTCATTGAGAATGCCCGAAGTGTTGCGGACCGCCACTCGCGAAGTTTGCGGCGCGCTTTCTGCCTCACGCGTCCATGTCTTTGTTTACAACAGCGAAGAAGTTGGGCCATCGCTCGAGCATGAATATCTCGCGCCGGGCGTGAAGAGCATCAGGCCGATGCCGATTGGGCATAACGATCCGATTGGCCGCCGCTTGTCGAGCTCGAGTCTGCCGCTGATCATTGACGACACACTGAACTACACGGACGGTTTTACGGCGCTGGCTGACTACGTTCGGGCCGAAGCAGCGAGACTCGGTATTTGCTCGCAGATCAATTACCCGTTGATTGTTAAGGGCCAGTTTCGCGGCGTCTTGAGCATCCACCAAACCGATCGGATTCGACGTTGGAACGAGGATGAACTATCGCTCGTCGAAGCGCTCGCCGAACGCCTGTCGATCGGTATCGCGCAGGCGGAGCTTTTTGAGATGGTCGCGCGCGGCAAGACCGAATGGGAAACAACGTTTGACGCGATGTCGGACGGCATCTTCATTTTCAATCGCGCGGGCGAGCTCAGCCGTGTGAATCGCGCCGGCGCGGCGATGGAAGCGCTCCATCCCAAACTGCTGCTGGGGCGGCAATGTTGCGAGATTCTGCGGACCAACGAACAGGAAGAAGGATGTGTGGTGGAGAGCGCGCTGGAAACGTCGCGGAGCGTCACCATTGAAATCACGCCCCAACGTCTGAATCGTCCGCTGCTGGTGACGGTCGAACCCGTGCTGGACGATACGAACAAGGCGGTCGCCGTCGTTTGCACGGCGCGCGATCTCTCCGAGTTGCGCAAGGTCCAGGCCGTCGCGCGCGAACATCAGTCGCTGTTGAATAACATTCTCGAGAGCGCGCGCGAGTCGATTTACGCCGTCGATCCCGAAGGTAATTTCAAGTGGTGCAACACCGCGACGTTGAATGGTCTCGGTTACGAACGCAGCGACTTCATCGGGCGTCCGTTACTCGACATGGTCTACGAACACGATCGCGAGCTGGTGCGCGAAAAACTCGCCGCTGCTTTCACCGGTGTGCCCCAGACCTACGAAATGCGCTACTTCTCGCACGACGGACGACTTCGTCACGCTCGGGTCGACAACTCACCGCTGGTCGTCGAAGGCAAAACCACGGGCGTACTCGGCATCGCGCGCGACATCACCGAACAGAAAGAAGAGCGCGAACGTGCGGCGCGCGCGGACAAGTTGCGCGCGCTGGGCCAACTGGCGTCGGGTGTGGCGCACGATTTCAACAATTCGCTCGCCGCGATTCTCGGACGCGCGCAGTTGCTGCGGCGGCAGGTAAACGATCCGGCCCTCGTACGTAACCTCGATATTATTCAGACCGCGGCTGAAGACGCGGCCGCGACCGTTCGTCGAATTCAAACGTTTGCGCGCAAATCAGCGGTGAAGGAATTTGAGCTGCTGGACGTCGGCAGTTTGTTGAACGATGCAATCGAGATCACGCGGACGCGTTGGGAGAATGAAGCGCGTCTTCGTGGGCTCGAATACGAAGTCAAACTCGATGCGGCAAAGGGTCAGAGCACTTACGGCAGCGCCTCAGAACTGCGCGAGGTGTTCGTCAATCTGATCGTCAACGCTGTCGATGCGATGCCGCGTGGTGGAAAACTGCTGATCACCAGCCGCCGCAAAGACAAGCGCCTCCACCTTCAGTTCACCGATAGCGGCGTAGGAATGCCGGAAGAGGTACGGCAAAAGATCTTCGAGCCGTTCTTCTCGACGAAGGGCGCGCATGGAACCGGGCTTGGCTTGTCCGTCAGCTACAGCATCATCGAACGCCACGAGGGATCGATCAGCGTCGTTACGCAAGTCGGAAAAGGTACGACGTTCACGATCGACCTGCCGGCCGTCGTTCCGGAGTCGGCTTTAGCGGACGTTTCGTTGCGGTCGGGAGTCGCGCGGCTGCGGATCCTCGTCGTCGATGACGAAGCGCCGGTGAGAGAAACACTCGCCGAAATGCTCGTCGCTGTAAATCACGAAGTTGAGCTGGCGGGGAGTGGACCGGAAGCGGTGGAGAAGCTGCGAAAGACTCCGTTTGATTTCGTCTTTACGGATCTCGCGATGCCCGAAATGGATGGCTGGGAAACTGCACGCGCCATTCGCCAGGAATGGCCCAACATGCAGATCATTCTTGTGACCGGTTATGGGCCGGCGACGAATCCGCCCGCCGGTGAAGAAAACCTCGTCGATGCAGTCATTGGCAAGCCGTTCGACTTCGCGCAGGTCAGTTCAACGCTCAACGCACTCGGCAAAGAATTGCAGGACGTAGCGGTGTGAACTTCTTAATTGAAGTTCATAATTCCCGCGCTGGCCGTAAAGCCCACGCCAAATCCAACCACGATCGCCGGGCCAGACCACTCGCCCTTGTTCGCAAGCATGAAGCCGGTCGAGGCGCTGGACAGGTTTCCGTAATGCTGCAAAACCCTGTAAGAACCGTGCACCTTTGCTGAATCCGGGTGCAGGTCGAGTTGTGAACAAACGCCGTCAAGAATTTTCTTGCTGCCGGTGTGGATCAAACAATCGTCGACTTCCTGAATGTCTGACACCGGCGAGTCGGGGTGTTCCAAAACGTTCTTCACGGTGGTCACTGCGTAGTGCGCTCCGCGAGCCGGAACGTTCGGCTGCATGAAATACTGCGGCCTGCCTTTCAAGAAGGGGTGAGTACTGTTGCTGACCATCGTCAACAGATTCATATCATTCGGTTCATCGTTGGTCAGGTGGGAGATTGGTCCAAACGCCGGCTTGCCCTCTTCGCTGCCGACGAGCAAAGCCACCGCGCCGTCGCCAAAGAGCATTGATTGAATCACGAACGTGGTGTCGAGTCTTTGTTGTTCGAACTGTTCGGCGTCAAGCTGCTGTTCCTTCCGCATGCGCACGAGTTCGCGGTAGCCCAGGTATTCACCGCGCAGCAGCGGAGCGACATATGGCGTGTGCGCTTCGGCCATCACGACGATTGCCAGTTTGCCGGGATTGGCTGCCAGGTACCACTGCGCCACTTCAATCGACTTGAGCAACACCGAACAGCCCTGCGCCTGCATGCTGACCGTGCGCAAGGAGCGTGAGAGTAGGCCATGAGTACGGCCCATGATCTCCGACGCCAGACACGGAAGCATTTGGTCCGGTGTATTGGTAGCCGCGACGAGCAGACCGATGCGGTTCGGATCACCGCCCCACTCGTGAATACAACGGCGTGTAGCTGCGACGCCGAGTGAGGTAGTCGAACTGGTCGCCAGTTTTGGTTCGCCGGCGAGGAATTCCGGATAGTTATCGAGAACTGAGTAACGTTGATCGACGCCGAGAGCGCCGATGGTTGTGATGAGCTCTGGGGAGAGCTTGTGCATCAGGTTGCCCACCAACTCCGACGTGCGAAAGGCATTCTTAGGCACGGAAGTCGCCGCTGATAACAAGTTGATCATTGTCGTTTTTCTTCTCCAACAAGAGGGGGGTTGCCGCACCCGACCGGCTTGTTCAATTTCCTAAGTTCGGTTGTGTCTTTTACAAGCGTTGTGCCGCTAAGCTGAAACGGCGCTTGGGGAAATCAGACGCGGCATTAAAAGTTCGCGTTTTGGACATTTTCCGAGTAATTGATGGTGTTGGACTTAATAGATTCGTGGTGGGAACGACTAACCCCGTCCTTTGAAGTTTTGGATACCAGCTACCCAGGCTTTTGTACCCAACTGAGATCACCGCGAGTTTTCGCAGGCATGGTGCGTCAGTCGGTTGGGAACTGGTTATACAGGTGGGTAGCTCGTGTACAGTGAAATTTGGTCTTAGCGGCGCAAGGCAAACCGGCCGACGGTGTCTTCGCCGATGCTGCCGAAGTACAGCGCGCCGTTGTGTTCGACGACGTTCGCGATTTGGGAGTAGCAATCGGGGGCGCCGTTTTGGAGGTTGTCGATCACGCGGCCCTGCGTGTCCAAGGCGACGACGAAGGAGTAACGTTGGGGCGCTGGCTGGAGCGATTTCGGTAAACGAACAACGACCTGGCGCAGGAATGGATGCGGGAGCAGTTTGTCCAAGAGCGCCTGGCGCGGCGTGACGAGCGCGAGCCAGAACTTATCTTTGCCGTTAGCAGAAATCCCATCCGGGAAACCCGGCAGATTGTCGATGAAGACATCGGCCTGGCCCTGTTTTGGGCCAGTCAACCAGACGCGCTGTACGCGATACATCCCGGTTTCCGCCACGAGCACAAAAGACTGGTCCGGGCTCACCGCCACGCCGTTCGCGAAATAAAGACCGGGCAACAACGTGCGCGCCTTTTGCGTTTTGGGATCCCACGCCAGGAGACGCCCGTTGGGTTGATGTTCCAGCAGGTCGCTGACGTGCTGCGACATCGGAAACTTGTTTGAAGCTTCAGTGAAGTAGATCGTGCCGTCCGCCGCGATGTCGAGATCGTTCAAACAACCAAACTTCGCGCCGTCAGCTTCATCCGCCAACAGCTTGACTTCGCCGGCTTTGTTAACCGACAGCAGCCCCTTGAGCGCGTCCGCCACCAGCAGATTTCCGTCGCGATCGAAAACCAGCCCGAGCGGCCGGCCGTGCGTGTCGGCAAAGACGCGCGGCTGCGTGCCGTCAGCCTGGAGCTGAACGATTCGGCCGTCGGCGAGTCCGGCGTAGATTCGGCCTTCCGCATCGAGAGCCACGTCTTCCGGCGCGTGTCCCTGGCCCAGGTTCAGTCGTTGCACCGGCGACAGACGCGAGTTCTGTTCGTACTGGCCGGTCAAAGTAGGCGCGGGTGGCGGCGTCCACGCAGCAGGCATGATCGGCACTGGCGCGAACAGCAAATAAGCGAGCGTCGCGGCAATGAGGGCGACGATGAAGGCTGCGATGTTCCGTTTCAAAATTTTAGGAGTGAATCAACGTTCGCCGCGAGCTCTTTCCACCTGGCTCTGCAGATCGACGGCCAGGTTGCGAATTCCGACCTGGTCCATCGGCTCGATCAAGCGCAGCGCTTCATCGAGAATTCGTCGCTGGTGCTCGGGCCAGTTTGGTTTACCAGCCACGCTGCCAAGCTCACCGTTATAAAACCCTGCGCGCGGTGGACGCACGCTTTCGATCACCTCTCGAGCAACCGCGAGCGTCATCGTCGGGACGCCGGCAAGTTCGATGGCCCGTGCCAGGAGTCCAACTGATTGATGACACAGCCTTGACGCCGGCACGAGCAACGCCGCCTGCACTTCATAACGATTAATTCGCTCCAACAACTTCGGCGCCAGCTCATCGACCAACAGCGCGGCATCGGGCATGAACCCCGAGAAACTCCAGAACACCGGGTTGAGCTGACCAATGATGCCGTTGTTTTCGAACTCGAGTAATCGTTCTATTGGCACTTGCGCGTTCATGTCCTGCTGCACCGCCGCCGCATCGTAACCGCGCGCGGCATAACGCAGGTCAGCGCTTTCTACTTCAATCGGAATCTCTCTCAAGTTTGGATCAGAATCAGCAAACGGCTGCGTGCCGTCGATGTAAGCGCCCGCCGAAGTGATCAGCGCCAGATTCAACATCGGGAGCGCGCGACGCGCCGGAATAAACGGTGCGCGACGATTTTCCACAAACGGATAACCCGCGCCGACGTCGTCCGTGCGCTTTGCGTCGCCGCTTCGCTTCCACTCGTCAAAGCGCCGTCGCCAACCGTCGCTGTTCTCGATGATCTCCACCTGCGAATCGATTCTCCTGTGAATTATTGGCGCAGGTTGCGCGCCATCAACACCATCGCCACGAGAGCGGCAATCATAGCAAGCCCCAGCGCATTCACCGAATACCCGTGCAGGTGATTAAACGCGATGCGCCTTGGATCATCGACGGCGATTTGGTCGATCGGCACGACCATCGCCGCGCGCAACGCGCGCATGCGAGCGGCAATTACCCAGTGGCCCAAACTCGTCGCCAGCGCCATAACAGCAAAACAAACGCCCTCGACAATAAAACTCACTCGCCCGGCCGAACCGCGCACTAAAAACAGCGTCAGCAACAAAAGTAAAGCAATCAGAAATCCCGCAACGTTCACCACCGACAGCGAACGCGTCACGATCGCGCCCGCCAGCTCACCCGCATTCGGCAAACCGTGCGATCGCAAAACCCCAAACGCCGCAGGCGCAACCACGACGCTGAAAAATAACGCCGCACCAAACCACAACGCCAGCAGCACGAGTCGCGCAGAGTTAAGAATAAAAGTCGCCTTTCTAATCAAACTCATCAACCGTTGCCAGCAAGCGAATCTTCGGCGGAATAATTTCCGGCTTCGCCAACTGCCGCGGATCGGGAACACTCAACAACCACGACAACGCCGCATCAAGTTGCGCCTGATATTCAGCGAGGTCCAACGACATGAAAACCTGGCATCCCAGCCGCCCGAATTTCTCTTTCGCTCGCAAATACATCTGCCGCGCCGCGCCCGGCCGCCCGATGTCGAGATGATGAAACGCAACCGCCGACTGAATCATCGCCTGCAGGAACAGTTTTTCACGCGGCCCGACCTCGTCCATCCAGCGCTCTTCCCACGCGTCGTGCGCCGCGTGAAATTCACCCGCGTTGTAAAGATCGATGCCCGCGATGTATTCCACCGGGTACGCCGCGATGTGCGCGTCAGAGTAAGCCTCGAAAACTCCCTCAACCATTGCTTCGTTGCGCATTCAAACGCGCGGCAATCACTTTCGCCGCCGTCGCGCCCGCGCCAGTGGCGCCGCTGATCGTGGGCGCAGTCGGATTCGAAACGTCACCGGCCGCAAACACCATCGGCACGCTTGTCTCCTGTTCACCGCCAACCGTGATGTAGCCCTTCTCGTCCTGCTCCAACTGATCGCGAAATAATTCGCTGTTCGGCTCGACGCCGATGCGAATCAACACGCCGCGCACCGCCAACTGAAACGGCTTCAGTCCATCCTTGCGCATGATCTCGACCGCTTCAACGCGATTCTCGCCGATGATGCGCGTCAGCACTGACTCCGTGAACACCGTCACCGCGTGGTTTGGCTGGAGCCGCTCAACAAACTCTCTGCGCGCGCGCAGTTTCTTGCCACGATGAACAACCGTCACCGTCGGACAAACTTCCGCCAACAACAACGCATTCTCGACCGCCGCATCGCCGCCGCCGACCACGCAAACGTCCTCGCCCGCGAACAGGTCTCGATCTCGAGTGGCGGATTCTATCATTCCCTTTCCGGCGAATTCCCGCTCGCCCGGAATATTGAGCGTGCGCGGCCGAACGCCGGTGGTAATGATGATCGCAATCGACTGCAACTGTTCACCGCTGCGCAACGAGATTCGCTTCGCGCGCAGATTGATCGATTCGATCTCCGCGCCGGTCCACAGATCGAATCCCGCTTCGTCCACGCCGGCTGAAAAGCGTTCGAGCAGCTCGCGGCCGTTGCGGGCTTTCAGCCCGAGGTAGTTGTTGACCGGGTTGTAAACGCGATGAAGTTGGCCGCCGATCTCTGCGGCCTGTTCGAGCACGAGCGTGTCGAGGCCCAACTCATCGCACCAGAACGCCGCGGATAATCCGGCCGGCCCAGCGCCGATGATAATCACATCGTGCATAGTGTCTGGGCCACCTGATCGGGCTGCAAACGGGAGGCCGTCAACCCTCCGTTTTGATCCAAAAACTTCACGGCTGAGGTCATCTCGCGTTGATCCTTTTGCCACTGACCTTCGCGATTCGTTTCTTTCGCATTCAGCGTCACTAACGCGCTACTCAGGTCGCGGTGCGGAATCTGAGGACGCACCACTGTTTCCGCCCAGGAGTAGTACGGATAGTCAACCCGATAAAACCAGCCGCCGCTTTCCGGTATCGCGATCAGCAACAGCTCACCGCGCGCAAACTTCGAGATGGCGGTGAACGGGGCCGAATGCCTGGTCGGACTAAACCGGCCGCCGCGGAAAATCTCCGGCGCGAGCGTGATGAGCGAGAGTCGCGACTCAGAGTACTCATGCACCTGCGAACGGCCGCGTTCGAAACTCTCGATCGCTTCGGCGACGTCCTTCCAACCCTCGCGCCAAAGCGGCTCATAATCTTTGACGTTCGTCAGCAATCGTTCGACTTCCGGAAAAACCAACTCATACGCCAGCGCGTCGTTGTCGGTGATGCGCGTCGCAAACTCACGCCCGGCCAACATCTGCGCCAACGGCGAACCATCATCGTTGTTCGGACTCGATTGCTCGGCGCCCTGGATCGCGATGCTCACCTTCACCCCGTCGTCGCTCGAGTGCTCGGAAAAGTCGCCGGCTTCCGCGGCGGCAATCAACAGATCGCGATATGGCAAGGCGCGTTCGCCGTTCAGCACCGTCCAGCACGACAACACGCCATCGCAATCGAAATGATTGTTGGTGACGAGATCGATTCCTTGCGTGTACACCTCAGGCTGCGGCGAGGCGACGAGATTCAAAGCGATCTCGGTCGAGGTGTCGGCTTTCAATTCCGCAGGTGTTTCGTTTCCCTCCCAATGTGAGAAATGAATGCTGTTCGGAACGGTCCCGTCGACCGATAACTTGGGCGTGTTTTCGAGTGTGTCCGTGTAAAATTCAAATCTCATGATCGAGAGTGTAGCGTATGCCCGCTACAAACGCGTAAGATACCCTGGCCATGGAAGAAATCACTCCGAGCGAACTAAAACAACGCCTCGATCAGGGCGACGACATTCAAATCATCGACGTGCGCGAAGACAGCGAAGTCGCAATCGGGCGCATACCTAACTCCAAACACATCCGACTCGCCGAAGTGCTGTCGCGCATGGACGAGATCGATCCGAACCGCGAAACCGTCGTGCACTGCAAGATGGGTGGACGCAGCGCCCGCGCGATCGACGCGCTGCAACGCTCCGGCTTCAAAGGCAAACTGATCAACTTAAAAGGCGGGATTATCGGCTGGTCGAACGACGTCGATCCGAGCGTGCCGAAATACTAATTATTTCGTTATGCCGTCGAGTTCGATGTAGCGGCTGAGCTTCGTGATCACCATTCCGTCTTCACACTCCATGCGACACGAAAGTGCCGGGCGATCGTTTTGCTCGCTCTGGTCTTTCAGGTGATACCAGACCTGACAGTTGGTACATTCACCGTTCCAACAAAAGTCGCCGTATGAAATCGTGTTGATTGAGAGGTATTGAAAACAGCGCAGCAGCCGGTTCTTCTCCGGCACGTTAACTTGCTTGCCCATGATTTCGATGCTGACGAGTTTCTCGTAAGGATCCAGCAGATCGGCAGCAAACTCACCCACGTCGTTGCTTGCTGCACTTTGTTCACTCATAGGCAGCGGCAGTATAATCGCTCCCTAATTAATTTGTAACCAAACACGGGGGTTAAACGATTTGGCCTTAGTGATCTATACCAAGCCGGGCTGTCCATATTGCCAGCAAGCACGCGAATACTACACGCAGAAGCGTATTCCGTTTCTCGAGTACGATGCCCAAAACGACAAAGCACGTCGGGCCGAGATGTTCTCTTACTCCGACGGTGATCCGACGGTGCCGTGCATAGTGGAAGACGGTAAGTACATCGGTTCCGGTTGGGGAAACCCGCCACGCGGTTGAACGGTTCACGATTAAGCCGGCCGGGCGCCGGCTTTCACAACAAAACCTGCCTTGCTCTCCACAATCTGACTCGAGAAGGAAGGTGCTCCATGCGACAAAGATCTGTTCGTCTTTTGACGGTCGTGTTTTTTCTCTCCTCCGTGCTTTCAAGTAGCGGCGCGCTGAAGGCACAATCAAATGACGGTGCTGCGCCACCGAAACCACCAATGGCAGAAAAGAAGGCGAAGACTACGAATATTCACGGCGAAACGCTGGTCGACGATTATTTCTGGCTCCGTGAAAAAAGCAATCCCGCGGTGCTCGCGCATTTAAAAGCTGAGGACTCCTACACGGAAGCGGTGATGAAACCGACCGCCGCGCTCCAGGAGAAGCTCTACAACGAGATGCTCAGCCACATTAAACAAACTGACGTCACCGTCCCGTATCGTTGGGGCAATTATTTCTATTACCAGCGCACCGAAGAGGGTAAACAGTATCCGATCTTCTGCCGCAAGCGTGGCAGCGTAGACGCGGCGGAAGAGGTCGTCATCGACCAGAACGAACTCGCCAAAGGTCAGAAATTCATGAGCATCGGCCTGTTCGCTCCGAGTGATGACGGAAATCTACTCGCCTACAGCACTGACAACACCGGCTACCGGCAGTACACGCTGCACGTCAAAGATCTGCGCACCGGTCAATTGCTGCCGGATACGGCCGAGCGCGTGAACAATCTCGCCTGGGCCACTGACAACAAAACCGTCTTCTACGTCACCGAAGACGCCGTCACCAAACGCAGCGACAAGTTTTTCCGTCACGTGCTCGGCACGGACAAAACTGACCTGCTCTACGAAGAGAAGGACGAGCTGTTTGACATCGCCACTTTTCGCTCGCGCGACAAGGCTGTGATTTTTGTTAACGCGTTCAGCAAAACGTCGACTGACGTTCGCTATTTACCCGCGGACGATCCAAACGCTTCGTTGAAAGTCGTCCTGGCGCGCCAGCCGGAACACGAGTACGACGTCGATCATCGCGGCAATCTGTTCTACATCCGCACCAACAAGGGTGCGAAGAACTTCCGCATCGTGACGGCGCCCGTCAGCGACCCTGCGGAAGCGAACTGGAAAGAGTTTGTGGCGCACCGACCGGCGGTGAAGGTCGAAGGCGTCGATCTCTTCGCGGACCACGCGGTGGTGTCTGAATGGGAGAACGGGCTGCAACAGCTCGAAGTCGTCAACTTCAAGACCAACAAGCGAAACCGCATCGAGTTTCCCGAACCGGTTTATTCAGTTGCGTTGACGGGTAATCGCGAATTCAACACCTCCGTCCTGCGTTACAACTACGACTCGATGGTCACGCCCCCGTCGATCTTCGACTACGACATGAACACCGGCAAATCGACGCTGCGGAAGCAGACCGAAGTGCCCGGTGGTTTCGATCGCGCGAACTATAAAGCTGAGCGACTGTTTGCCACCGCGTCCGACGGCACGAAGATCCCGATCTCGATGGTCTATCGCAAAGGCGTGAAGCTCGATGGTTCGGCGCCGTTGCTGCTTTACGGCTATGGTTCGTACGGGATCTCCATTCCGCCGACGTTCTCGTCGCGGCGCTTGAGCCTGCTGGACCGCGGCGTAATTTACGCGATCGCGCACATTCGCGGCGGCGGCGAGTTGGGCGAAGAGTGGCGTCAGGCCGGACGCATGATGAACAAGCTGAACACGTTTACGGACTTCATTGCGTCGGCTGAGGCGTTGGTGAAGCTGAAGTACACCTCCAGCGACCGGCTCGTGATCGAAGGCGGCAGCGCCGGTGGCTTGCTGATGGGCGCGGTGAGCAACATGCGCCCGGACCTGTTCAAGGCGGTCGTGTCGCACGTGCCGTTTGTCGACGTGCTGAACACGATGCTCGACGCGACGTTGCCGCTGACGACCAGCGAGTACATCGAATGGGGCAATCCAAACGAGAAGCCCGCGTTTGAGTACATGAAACAATATTCGCCGTACGACAACGTCGGGAAGAAAAACTACCCGGCGATGCTCGTCAAAGTTTCGCTCAACGACAGCCAGGTGCCGTACTGGGAAGGCGCCAAGCTCGTCGCGAAATTGCGGGCGATGAAGACGGACAATAATCCACTGCTGTTGAAGGTAAATTTCGGCGCCGGTCACGGTGGCGCTTCCGGCCGGTACGACTCACTCCGCGAGAGTGCGTTTGACTATGCCTTCATCCTGTGGCAAATGGGTACCGCGGAAATGAAGACGGAATGATTGGTTCGACGCTGGGGAATTACAAGATCCTGGAGAAGCTCGGTGAGGGCGGTCAGGGAACGGTCTATAAGGCCATCGATTCCAAGCTCGGACGCACGCTGGTAATCAAGGTCCTGCCCGCCGAACTCACCTCCAAAGAAGCCAATCTCAGGCGTTTCGAACGCGAAGCGCGGCTGGCCTCAGCGCTCGATCATCCAAACATCTGCACCATCTTCGATCTCAACGAGATTGATGGCGTTCATTTCATCGCGATGCAGTACATCGAGGGCCGCAACGTGCGGCAGTTGGTGAACGGCCGGCCGCTGTCGCTCGAAAGCGCCCTCTCGATCGCGCTGCAAACCGCCGAAGCACTCGGCGCCGCACACTCGCGCGGCATCATTCACCGCGACATCAAAGCCGGTAACGTGATGGTGACACCGACCGGCCAGGTCAAGGTGCTCGACTTCGGCCTCGCGAAACTGCTCGATGAAGATGCCGCGCGAACGTCCGGCATCCATCACACTGAAATCACCGACATCGGCGTTCCTTACGGCACAGCCACCTACGCCGCGCCGGAACAGGCCCGCGGCGACCGCGTCGATGCACGCGCCGATATCTTTTCCACGGGCGTGTTGCTTTACGAGATGTTGGCCGGCACGTGGCCGTTTCAGGGTCAAACGGCCGTCGAAGTTCGTCATGCCGTTTTGCACGACCAGCCAAAACCGATCGCCGAAATGCGGCCGGGACGCCTGCCTCCACGACTGCAAGAAATCGTCGACAAGGCGCTCGCGAAGGATCCACGCGATCGTTATCAGCGAATCTGGTATTTCGCGAATGACATCAAAGAGGTAATTCGGGAGCTCGGCGCCGACTCGTTGCCCGGGATGGACGAAGCAACGACGCCGGTCGCGCCAAAACACATGACGCCGCGAAGTCCCGTGACGCGCGCACTGCGCTGGTTGACCGGCGCAAAACCGGCCGACGCGGGTTCCGGCAGTTCGGGCAAGTCACCAACCCGCTCGCGCGATCCGCACGAAAGCCCGTTGACGAGTATGGGCGATCGCGAGCGGAAGAGCGTGGCGATTTTGCCTTTCAAAAACGTCGGCAACGATCGCGAAATCGACTTCTATCAGTTCTCGTTGGCCGACGCGGTCATCACCGAACTGGCGCGGGTCCGTTTACTAATCGTGCGGCCTTCGTCGGTGATCGTGAAGTATCAAAACAAAACCGTCGATCCGGCTGAGGCCGGCCGCGAGTTGAAAGTGGACGCGATTCTCACGGCGACGTTTTTGCGCGCCGGTGATCGGCTACGCGTCACGGCGCAACTGCTCGACGTGCGCACGAGCGAGATTCTCTGGAGTGAACGCATCGACGCCGACGCGAGCGACATCATCGGCGTGCAGGACACGATCGTGCAGCGCATCGTCGAAGGTCTGCGGCTGGAATTGAGTCCCGACGAGAAAGTGCAGCTCGCCAAAGGCGCGACCGCCGATGCCGCCGCTTCCGAAGAATACCTGCGCGGCCGCGACTGCCTCGCCACGTTCATCTACCACACGATCGAACGCGAACATCTCGATTCCGCCATCGAACACTTCCGCCGCGCGATCGAGATCGATCCGCAGTATGCGCTGGCTTACTCCGCACTGGGCAGTGCATACGTGAATCGGGTGTTGAAAGGACTGGGGCAGACGGGAGATCACGAGAAGGCGAAGAATGCTTTCCGCAAGGCGCTCGCGCTCGATCCGATGCTGCTCGAAGCGCGCCGCCACATGGTTTTCATTTACCTCACCGGCGGACAAAAGCAGAAGGCGCGCGAGGAGATCGACGCGCTTCGCCGCGAGTATCCCAACGATTCCGGCGTGCACTTCGTTCGCGGCGTGATAGCCCGGCTCGACAGCGATTACGAGACGGCGTTGCGGAGTTTCGATCGGATGGCGAAGTTGAATCCGGAAGAGCGCGTCGTCGCCAGCTACAGCCGCGCGCGCATTCTCATGTATCAGCGGCAGTACGACGAGGCGTGGCGCGAGCTCGATGAGGGCGCCGCGATAGAACCCGAGCATCCGATGATCAAGGTGTTTCGCGCGCGTGTTCTCATTTTACGCGGCCAGGCCGATGAGGCCGCGCAGATTCTCCAGCAAGTGCTCGAGCGTCATCCGCAGATGGACGGCATCCGGCCGGTGCTCGCGATTTGCCTGAGCGCGCAGGGGCAACACACGAAAGCGAATGAACAGTTGACCAACAAAGTTCGCCAGGTGGCCGAAGCTGATTACGACATAGCTTACTGGCTCGCTTCCGCGTATCTTCTCCAGGGCAAGCAAGTGGAAGCGCTGCGCTGGCTGGAGACGGCGATTCGACTCGGCAACGAAAACTATCGCTGGTTTGAATCAGATCCAAACTGGACGGACATGCACGAAGATCCACGCTTCGTCCAATTGATGAACGGAATCAAGAGTCAAACGCCGGCAGCCAGGGACCAGACTGCATGAGAACCTTCGTCGTGGGCGACATACATGGCCGTTGCGCGCAGCTCCTCAACCTGCTCGACATGCTGCCGCGAGATCCCAAAACAGACACGTTGGTTTTTCTCGGCGATCTGATCGATCGTGGTGCCGATGCGCCGGGTTGCGTGGACCACATCCTCAAGCTTACGCGCGAGAACCCCGAGCAAGTGATCTGCCTACGCGGCAATCATGAGCAGATGTTGCTGGACTTCGTCGATGGGCAGAGCACGATTTGGCTGACGCCGGTGACGGGCGGCGAGCGGACGTTTGAGCAGTACACCGGTTTGCCCGTGCGCGTCCGCAGCGAAGCGGATCTCGAGGAGATGCGGCGCGCGTTTGCCGAATCGTTTCCGGCGGAGCACCTCGAGTTCATGCAGAACCTGCCGTTTTATTACGAAGACGACCACGCGATCTACGTGCACGCAGGTTTGGACGAGGGTAAGCATCCGCGCGAGAGTTCGCACGTCTCGTTGCTGTGGATGCGCGACATGGATTTTTACAAGAACTACCGCGGTAAGCCGTGCGTCTTCGGCCACACGCCGACGCCGCTGTTGCCGTTGCGGGGACGGTTAGGCCGCCACGGGATTTATATCTCGCACAGCGCGGTCGGGCTCGACACGGGTTACAACCACCATTCACCGCTCAGTTGCCTGTCGCTGCCGGATTTCAATCTCTTCCAGACCTTCGCCGATGGACGCGAAGAAACCCACCAGATCACTTCGTTCATTCCCGAAACCTTGCGTGAGATGCAACGCCGCGCCGGGCTCGCTGAGTGATCAAGGTTTTATCTCCCCTCTGGTCTCGCACGTTGGGCGTCTTTCGACTTTACTCGAGCCGTTCATACTCGTATTTTCCAAGAACTCTCTGGTGCATGTACTGACCATGCGAGCTTGCACTCAACAGCCCTTCGTAAACAGCGCGCGGCACGCGTTTGTAGCGATACGTGCCGCCGGTGTGAAACACTACATCGAGTTCCTTGGTTTGTTTGTTGTAGCGAACGCCGAGAATCATTCGCGACTGCACCGGTTGGAACTGCATTCCCCCGCTCTCCTGGTAAAGGTTGAGTTAAACCAGGAGTGCGCAAAGGGTGACCGGCTACCGAATCAGAATCACCACCGCGATACGCACCCTTTTTCGGGAGGAATGAATTGTAAAAACCGTCTCAGCACTTGAGCTGAAACTCTGTCACCGTCGGTAAATCTCGCCGCCGGCGTCCACGAACTCCCTGGCCTTTTCGGCCATGCCCAGCGTCAACGCAGCGGCGTCGTCGACTTGTTTTTGGGCGGCGTACTCGCGTACGTCCTGGGTGATCTTCATGGAACAAAAGTGAGGCCCACACATCGAACAGAAGTGCGCCAGCTTGGCGCCTTCCTGCGGCAACGTCTCGTCGTGATACTCACGCGCGACTTCCGGATCCAGCGAAAGATTGAACTGGTCTTCCCAGCGAAACTCGAAGCGCGCTTTCGACAACGCGTTGTCGCGATACTGCGCACCCGGATGACCTTTGGCGAGATCCGCGGCGTGCGCGGCGAGCTTGTAAGCAATCACGCCGTCTTTCACGTCCTTCTTGTTCGGCAGACCGAGGTGCTCTTTCGGCGTCACGTAACAAAGCATCGCCGTCCCGAACCAACCAATCATCGCCGCGCCAATCGCGGAGGTGATGTGATCGTAACCGGGCGCGATGTCGGTCGTGAGCGGCCCGAGCGTGTAGAACGGCGCTTCCTGACAAGTCTCGAGTTGCTTGTCCATGTTCTCTTTGATCAGGTGCATCGGCACGTGACCCGGGCCTTCGATCATCACCTGACAATCGTGTTCCCAGGCGATGTTCGTCAGTTCGCCGAGCGTTTCGAGCTCCGCAAACTGCGCTTCGTCATTCGCGTCGGCAATCGAGCCCGGCCGCAGGCCGTCCCCCAGCGAAAACGAAACGTCGTAAGCCGCCATGATCTCGCAGATCTCGCGGAAGCGCGTGTACAGAAAACTCTCTTCGTGATGCGCCAGGCACCACTTCGCCATGATCGAACCGCCGCGACTGACGATCCCCGTCGTGCGCCGCGCCGTCAGGGGAATGTAAGCGAGACGCACACCGGCGTGAATGGTGAAGTAGTCGACGCCCTGTTCCGCCTGCTCGATCAACGTGTCGCGAAAGATTTCCCACGTCAACTCCTCCGCCTTGCCGCCGACTTTCTCCAGCGCCTGGTAAATCGGCACCGTGCCAATCGGCACCGGCGAGTTGCGAATGATCCACTCGCGCGTCGCATGAATGTTCTTGCCGGTCGAAAGATCCATCACCGTGTCAGACCCGCAGCGAATCGACCAGCGCATCTTGTCGACTTCTTCTTCGATCGACGAAGCAACCGCCGAGTTTCCGATGTTGGCGTTGATCTTCACGAGGAAGTTGCGCCCGATGATCATCGGCTCTGATTCGGGATGGTTGATGTTTGCGGGAATGATCGCGCGGCCGCGGGCAACTTCGGCACGCACAAACTCCGGCGTGACGTACTGCGGAATCGCCGCACCAAACGACTGTCCCGCGTGCTGGTGCAACAGTGAATCGCGCGGCGCGTCACTTGTTGACGACGCTGCTTCGCGGCCGAGGTTCTCGCGAATCGCGATGAACTCCATCTCCGGCGTGATGATGCCGCGCCGCGCGTAGTGCAGTTGCGTCACGCACGCGCCGGGCTTCGCTCGCAACACTGTACGCCGCCCTGTCGGAAACTCTTCCAGTCTGCCGACGTCTTTCACGCGCGCGCGATTCGCCGCTGCAAAACTCAGATATCCGTCGTCAATCGGCTGGACCGAGCGGCCTTCATATTCCTCGACGTCATCGCGCGCCACAATCCAGTCTCTTCTGAGCGCCGGCAGTCCCGTCACAGCGTCGCATTGAACCGCCGGATCGCCCCACGGTCCGCTCGTGTCGTACACACGCACCGGCGGATTCGGCGTCAACGTCCCATCGATTTCACGCGACGAACTCTGCGCGATCTCACGAAACGGCACGCGCACGCCCGGCAGTTTGCCGTCGACGTAAACGCGGCGCGAGTTTGGTAATGATCTGTTTTCGCCGGTCTCGATCGGTGTTGCTTTTGTTCCTGCACTCATGGGCAAAGTATAATCTCGCCGCTAGGACCCAACCTAATCGACTTTTCCGGAGAATCAGATGCTGAAACGGTTTGCCGCCTTGTCGCTCGTCCTGTCACTCGTGACGCTGCCAATCGTTGCTCAAAACGGAAGCGGAGACTTGCTCGGCCGCATCCGCACCGAAGCGATGGAGCGTTCGCAGATCATGAAGACCATGCACATGCTCACCGACGTTTACGGTCCGCGGCTGACCGGCTCGCCGAACCACAAAGCCGCGGCCGAGTGGGCGGTGAAGCAGATGACCGCGTGGGGCTTCGAAAACGCGCATCTCGAACCGTGGAATTTCAATCATCCGGGCTGGCTTAACGAACGCCTCACCGCGCACATCATCTCGCCCGTGAAGGATCCGCTCGTGTGTGAAGTGCTGGCGTGGACGCCGAGCACGAAAGGCACCGTGCAGGCCAAGGCGCTGCAACTGATCCTGCCCGAGCGGCCCACGCAGGAACAGTTGACGGCGTTTTTTGCGAACAACAAGACGCGCGTGCGCGGGCGCATCGTGCTCGTCGGCAAAGCGACGGTCGTTCCCGTTAATTTGAATCCACCCGCGAAGCGGCTGACGGACGAGCAGGCGGAACAGCGTTTTGGTCCAAACGCGCGCCCGTTTGCCTTCCCGACACCGTCGCCCACCCCGACGCCTGCGCCCAACGCGCCAAAGCCGTTGGCGAATCGCCAGATCAACGAACAGGTCGCGACGTTTTTGAAGGACAGCGGCGCGTTGGTGCAGGTGAACGATGCGGGACGCGAGTTTCGGCAGATTCGCGCCTTCAACAACAGCACCTTCGACGTCAACAAAGTGGCGCCGACCGTCGTGATGAGCAACGAAGACTTCGGCCGCATCACGCGCATTCTCAACGACGGCACCGACGTGACGCTCGAATTCAACATCGTGAACCGCGTCTATCCGGAAGGCGCCACGTCGTACAACACGATCGGCGAGATTCGCGGCACGGACAAGGCGGATGAAGTGATCATGCTCGGCGGTCACCTCGACTCCTGGCACGCCGCCACCGGCGCGACTGACAACGCGATCGGCTGCGCGATCATGTTGGAAGCGGCGCGAATCCTGAAGACACTCGGCGTCAAACCGCGGCGCACGATTCGCGTCGCCTTGTGGAGCGGTGAAGAAGAGGGACTGCTCGGTTCGCAGGCTTACGTCAAAGAGCACTTCGGTTCGTTTGAAGAGCCGACGGCGGGTTACGAGAAGTTCGGCGGCTATTTCAATATCGATTCCGGCACCGGCCGCGTGCGCGGTGCTTCGGTCTTTGGCCCACCGGAAACGGCGAACATCCTGCGCGACATACTCGCGCCGTTCAAGAGCGACGGCGTCGTGGGGGCCGTGGTGACGCGCAGCCGGCGGCTCGGCGGTTCGGACAACACGTCGTTCAATAACGCGGGGTTGCCGGGTATCGGCATGGGCCAGGACCCGATCGAGTACCAAAGCAACACGTGGCATACGAACCTCGACACGTACGAACGAATTGTCGAAGAGGACGTGAAGAAGGATGCGATGGTGGTTGCGTGGTCGGTTTATCAGTTGGCGATG
>Ga0081539_10003248_pt1 | contig 20438 bp, 16 predicted proteins | sample TabmetS4T2R2_FD_71023 | JGI IMG/M metagenome (GOLD analysis project Ga0081539, IMG submission 71023) | Tabebuia heterophylla rhizosphere microbial communities from the University of Puerto Rico - S4T2R2 | ecosystem: Host-associated > Plants > Roots > Rhizosphere ...
GACGTTCCTGCTGTGGACGGCGTGGGGCCTGCTGCGCGGGAACGGCGGCGACGACGAGCCGGTGCCGACGCCGGACGGCGTACCGGCGCCACCCCCGGACAGCCGCGTCGTCCGCGTCATCGAGCGGACGATGCCGACGACCCGCACCTGGCACGGCACCCGGCTGTTCGCGCGCGTCAACGGGCGCACGGTGCTGACGCCGATGCTGCTGGTGATGATCGCCATCGGCTTCACCGACGTCCTGTTCGCGCTCGACTCCATCCCGGCCATCTTCGGGCTCACCAAGGAGCCGTACCTGGTGATCGCGGCGAACGGGTTCGCGCTGCTGGGGCTGAGACAGCTGTACTTCCTGGTCGGCGGCCTGGTGGACCGCCTGGTCTACCTCAACAAGGGCCTGTCGTTCGTGCTGGCGTTCATCGGCGTCAAGCTGATCCTCGAGGCGCTGCACACGAACCACGCGAGCTGGATCAACGGCGGGGAGCCGGTGGCGTGGGCGCCGGAGATCTCGGTCGTGGTCTCGCTCGCCGTCGTCATCGGCACCCTGGTCCTGACCGCCCTGGCCAGCCTGTTCGTCCTCCACCGGCGCCGCCGGGCGCTGGACGACGAGCTCACCCGCGACGTCCCGATCTGGCAGCGCAGCGCCTGAGTCAGCGCCCCGGGGGCGTGAGGACCCGTCGGTCGAGGGTGAAGGCCGGCGTGACGTGCACCGTGACGAACTCGTTCGCGTCCGGCCGCAGGCCGTTGCCCGGCGAGCCGCCGGCGGCGAACGAGCGGCCGTTCGAGAACGGGTAGTTGTTGTCGTTCACGATCAGGAGGTGCTGGCCGTCCAGGGGGGTGATCGCCTCGATCGTGGCGTAGGGGAAGCGGAAGTAGTCGCCGTCCGCACCGGTGCCGCCGGGGTCGGCGATCGCCATCAGGTCGATCAGCGGGCGCTTCTCCACCAGCCCGCCGTCGGCGCCGCGGGGGAAGGTGATCAGGTAGACGCCGCGCATCCGCGCCAGGTTCGGGTAGTCGCCGCCGGGGCCGCGCTCGATCACCACCGCCTGGCGGTCGTTCAGCACCGTGAGCTCGCCGATCGAGTTCTTGCCGGTGCCCGCGGGCGGCGGCGTGTCGCCGGGGTAGGCCGGGGTGCCGTCGGCCAGGCGCAGCGCCGCGGTGTTGACGACGCCGGCAGGCAGCTCGACGCGGTAGCGGTACCGCCCGGCGAACCTGTGCCGCCGCAGGTCGAACCGGTAGATGCGCAGGTCACTGGGGTTGTCGTCGACGGTGGCGCCCTCGAGCAGCGGGTAGAGCGTGCGACGGTCGGGCGAGATGCCCAGGCCCTCCAGGCCCTTGGAGGCGTTGACCGTCGGCCGCTCCCCGCCGGCGACGTCCAGTGTGGGGTTCTGCGGCGACGTCGCGCCCGGGACCGGGATCGGCCGTTCCAGCAGGCGGCCGGTGGTGTCGGTGTGCAGCAGGAACGGGCCGAACTCGTCGCCGAACCAGAACGTGCCGTCGGCCGCGATCTGCACCGACTCGAGGTCGAAGTCGAACCCGGTCAGCCGGCGGGCCGCCGGCTCGCCGCAGAGCTGCGGCCGCGTGGCCGGCAGCGCGTTGAAGTCGAACGGCGGCAGCGCGGCGCCGCTGCGGTCGCAGACCGTCTGCCACGGCACCTTGCGCCAGGGGTCGGAGAGCCCGAACCCGCCCAGCACCTGCACCGGTCCCGGCGCGGCGGCGCCGGTGGCGAGCGTGGGCCGCACCCGGTGGACGAACAGCTCGAAGTCCGCGCTGTTGTTGCGCGCGCCGTAGCCGTTGTCGGAGAGCGCCCAGTACTCGCCGGCGGTACCGGTCGGGATCAGCGCGCTGAAGCCCTGCACCGGCTGGTGCTCGAAGGCCGGACCGGTCGCGGGCAGCGTCAGGCCGTTGTTGGCGGCGGACGCCCGGTCACCGGCGCCGAAGAAGGCGCCCGACGGCGCGGAGCCGGGCCGGAACGTGTCGGCGGGCAGCACGGCGCGCCCGACGAGCGCCGTCGTCCCGTGCGTCTCCGGCGCCGGCGCGCCGAGCGCGGACACCGTCACGGCGGTGGTCGCCGCCGTCGCGGCGGCGGTGAGCACCGCCACCAGTGCGGTCCGGACCGAGGTGCGCACGTCGTCCTCCAGCGGGGCTCCGGCTGCCCGGCCGCCGCCGGCGGCCGGCGGGCCGCGCGACGCGACCCGAGGCGCCACGCTGCAGGAGCACCGGAAACGTCCGACCTGCTCCCGGCGCACGTCCCGTGAACAGCACGCGTCCACTGGGGCGTGTCTCCCGCGGGCCCCGGGGTCACTCCAGGACCAGATGGGCCGCGCCGTAGCAGGCCACGGCGACCGCCGCGGCCATCGGGATCGTCAGGACCCAGGCGAACGCGATCCGCTGCGCGACGCCCCACCGCACCGCCGAGAGCCGCTTGGTGGCACCGACGCCAACGATCGCCGAGGTGATCGTGTGCGTCGTCGACACCGGCGCCTCGAAGACGAACGCCGTCGTGTAGAGGACGCCGGCCGCCGTCGTCTCGGCAGCGAAGCCGCGCGGCGGGTCGAGCTCGATGACCCGGCGGCCGAGCGTCCGCATGATCCGCCACCCGCCCGCGTACGTGCCGGCACTGATCGCCGCCGCGGCGGCGAGCTTCACCCACAGCGGGATGTGGGGGTCGGAGTGGTACCCGCCGGCGGCCAGCGCGAGGACGATGACGCCCATCGTCTTCTGCGCGTCCTGGAGGCCGTGGCCGAGCGCCATCGCGCCCGCCGACACGGTCTGCGCGCGGCGGAAGCGGCGGTTGATCGGGCCCGGCGCGCCGTTCCGGAACGCCCAGAGGACGGCGAGCATGAGCAGGTAGGCGAGCAGGAACCCGACCAGCGGCGAGGCGATCATCGGGATCACGACCTTGTCCCAGATCACCGACCAGTGCACGGTCACCGCCGCCGCCAGGCCGGCCCCGGTCAGCCCGCCGATCAGCGCGTGCGAGGACGACGACGGCAGGCCGAGCCACCAGGTCAGCAGGTTCCACGCGATGGCCCCGAGGAGCCCGGAGAGCACGATGACCAGCCCGTGCCGGCCCTCCGGGATGCTGATGATGCCGCTGCCGATGGTCTTGGCCACGCCCTCGCCGAGCAGCGCGCCGACCAGGTTGAAGACGGCGGCCATCAGCAGCGCGACGCGCGGCGTCAGCGCGCCGGTGGAGACCGACGTGGCGATCGCGTTCGCGGCGTCGTGGAAGCCGTTGGTGTAGTCGAACGCCAGCGCGACCGCGACGACGAGGACGACGAGAGCGAGAGTCACCCCTCAGCTCTCCTTGACCGCGATCGTCTCCACGTGGTGTGCCACGGTCTCGAACGCGTCCGCCGCGGACTCGAGGAGGTCGATGACCTCCTTGACCTTGAGCAGGAAGATCGGGTCGGCGCCCTCCTGGAACAGGTCCGCGAGCATGGTCCGGTAGACCCGGTCGGCCTCGTTCTCCAGCCGGTTGATCTCGACCCAGTACTCGTCGAGGGCTTTCATCGTGCGCAGCTTCGGCATCGCGTCGGCCGTGCAGCGCGCCTGCTTGCCGAGGATCTCGACCTGCTGGCGGGCGCCGGCCGGCATGCCGTCGAGGCGGTAGAGGACGACGAGGTCCGCCGCGGCGTCCATGTCGTCGATGCAGTCGTCCAGCGACGCGGCCAGCGCGTAGATGTCGGCCCGGTCGAACGGCGTGACGAACGTCGAGTTCAGCCGGCGCATGATCTCGTGCGTCGTGCCGTCCGCGACGTGCTCGACCTGCCGCATCCGGTCCGCGAGCGCGGGCCGGGCGGCGGGCTCGACCTGCACGATCTCGGCCAGGAGGGCGGCGCCTTCGACGAGGTGGTCGGCCGCCCCGGTGAGCAGGTCGAAGAACGTGGTGTCCCGTGGCGTGAGTCGCCAGCGCATCGTCGCGCCCCTTCCCCGTCGGGCCGGCCGGCGTCTCGGCAACGGCCTTGCGCGTGACAACCTAGTGAACGACAGGTGAACACGCTGTCGGAGAGGCGCGTGCTACCTGGCGAGGAACCGGTGCACCTCGACCCAGGTCCGCGGCCGGCTGAAGAGGTCGTCGTGGCCGGTGACCGGGATCGTCACCAGCCGCGCCCGGTCGCCCATGGCCGCCGCCAGGTCGCGGGCCATCGCCGGCGGCGTGACGACATCCAGCTCGCCGCTGATCAGCAGCGCAGGGCACCGCACCCGTGCCGCGCGGCGGACGCCGGCGAAGGGGCCGGCGGCGCCGAGCGGCGTCCGGGCCAGGCCGCCGAGGCGGGCCACGCCGAGCGCGAAGGCCGCGACCCCGGAGAACGGGCTGAGCAGGGTGAGGCTGCGGACCTCTCGCCGGCTCCCCAGGTGCAGGGCGACGGCGCTGCCGAGCGACCAGCCGACGACGTCGACGCCGCCGGGAGCCGCGCCGTACCGCTCCTCGAGCAGCGTCAGCCCGGCGTGCGCCGCCCGGTAGCAGCCGCCCTCGCTCGGCGTCCCCTCGCTGAGGCCGTAGCCGAGGTAGTCCAGGCACAGGACGCCGTGGCCGCGGTGGCCGAGGACCTGCCGGATCGCCGGCGTGTCCGCCAGCGTCATCGCGTTGCCGTAGAGGAACAGGACGTGACCGGCGCCGCCGCCACCGTCGTCGCCGGGCGGCCGGTGGACGACGGCGACCCGCTCACCGCGCGTCGTCCGCGCCTGCGTGAGCACCTCACCCGGGCCGAGCGAGCCGGTGACCGCGCGCTCGGTGACGGGCACCGCGGCGCCGGGGAAGACGACGGAGGTCAGGGGGCCCACGGCACCCCAGTCTGCCCCCCGCCCGGCCGATACTGTGGTGTGGCGTATCACCGTCGATACCCCAGGGAGAGCGACCGGCAGGGGTGCGATGGCTGACGAGACGACGACGCCCGCGGGCGCCGCGGCCACGGCGCCCGGCGTGCCCGCCCTCGACGCGCAGACCTTCGGCGGCGTGTCCTCCAGCGAGACGTACGCCGCGCTGCGCGCCTCGGTCCGCCGGCTCGGCGAGCTGCTCGGCGAGGCGCTGACCCGGCACGAGGGCGCCCACCTGCTCGACCTCGTCGAGCGCGTGCGGCGCCTGGCCCGGCAGCCGGACGACGGCGCCGAGCTGGCCGCGCTGCTGTCCGAGGTCGACGCGCAGACGGCGATCGTCCTCGCCCGCGCGTTCACCGCCTATTTCCAGCTCGCGAACATCACCGAGCAGCTCCACCGGTCGCAAGAGCTGGCGGCGCGCCCGGCGGGCACGCTGTCGCAGACCGGCGACCGGATCGCGGCCGCGATCGCCGAGGGCAGCCTGGACGCCGCGCAGGCGCAGGCGATCGTCGACCGCCTGGAGCTGCGCCCGGTCTTCACCGCCCACCCCACCGAGGCCAGCCGCCGCTCGGTCCTGGGCCTGCTGCGGCGGGTCGCGGAGCTGGTGGCGGAGGGCGAGGACCCGCGGCAGCGCCCCGACGGCGCCGAGCGCGTGCAGCGACGGCTCGCGGAGGTCGTGGACCTGCTCTGGCAGACCGACGAGCTGCGGGTCGACCGGCCGCAGCCGAGCGACGAGGCGCGCACCGCGGCGTACTACCTCGAGTCGCTGGTCTCGAACGTCGTCCCGGACCTGCTGGAGGAGCTGGAGCACCAGCTCGCCCGGGTCGGCGTCCGCCTGGGCCGGGACGCGCGGCCGCTGCGGTTCGGGTCCTGGGCGGGGGGCGACCGCGACGGCAACCCGAACGTGACGCCGGCCGTGACGCTCGAGGTGCTGACGCTGCAGCACGAGTTCGGCCTGCGGGTGCTCACGGCGGCGCTCGACGACCTGATCCTCGAGCTGTCGGCGTCCACGCGCGTGGTCGGCGTCAGCGCCGCCCTGCTCGACTCGCTCGAGGCCGACCGTGCGGCGCTGCCCGAGCTGCACGAGCGCTACCTGCGGCTGAACGCGCAGGAGCCGTACCGGCTCAAGCTCACGTACCTGCGGGCACGGCTGCTGGCGACCCGCGAGCGGCTGGCGGCGGCGCGGCCGCACCGGCCCGGCCGGGACTACCGCGGCGTCGACGAGATCGTCGACGACCTGCAGCTGATCCGGGACTCGCTGCGGGAGAACGACGCCGCGCTCATCGCCGACGGCCCGGTGCTGCGGGTGCTGCGCACCGTCGTCGCCGCCGGGATCTCGCTGGCGACGCTCGACGTCCGGGAGCACGCCGGCCGCCACCACGCGGCGCTGGCCGTGCTGTACGACCGGATCGGCGAGCTGGACCGGCCCTACCGCGACCTGGCGCGCCCGGAGCGGGTCGCGCTGCTGTCGCGGGAGCTGGCCGGGCGGCGGCCGCTGGTCGGGCGGGGGGTGACGCCGCTGGACGAGCCGGCGGACGGCGTCCTGGAGCTGTTCGCGACCATCGCAGAGGCGCTCGACCGGTTCGGCGACGACGTGATCGAGAGCTACGTGATCTCGATGACGCAGGGCATCGACGACGTGCTCGCCGCCGTCGTCCTGGCGCGCGAGGCCGGGCTGCTCGACCTGGGCCCGCGGCCGTGGGCGCGGATCGGCTTCGTGCCGCTGTTCGAGACCGTGGCGGAGCTGGAGGCGGCCGGGCCGCTGCTCGAGGCGCTGCTGGGCGACGCGTCGTACCGGCGGCTGGTGACCGCGCGCGGCGACGTCCAGGAGATCATGCTCGGCTACTCGGACAGCTCGAAGGACGCCGGGATCGCGGCGTCCCGCTGGCAGATCCACCGGGCGCAGCGGGCGCTGCGCGACGTCGCGCGCCGGCACGGCGTCGTCCTGCGGCTGTTCCACGGTCGCGGCGGGTCCGTGGGCCGCGGCGGCGGGCCGACCGGCGAGGCGATCCTGGCGCAGCCGTACGGGTCGCTGGACGGGCCGATGAAGGTCACCGAACAGGGCGAGGTGATCTCGGACAAGTACGTGCTGCCGGCGCTGGCGCGGGAGAACCTCGAGGTGGCGCTGGCGGCGGTGCTCGAGGCGTCGGTGCTGCACCGGACGCCGTTGCTGCCGCGCGACGTCCTCGACGTCTGGGACTCGACGATGGACCTGGTGGCGTCGGCGGCGGAGTCGGCGTACCGCGCGCTGGTCGGCGACCCGGGGCTGGTGCCGTTCTTCGTCGCCGCGACGCCGGTCGACGAGCTGGGGAACCTCAACATCGGCTCGCGGCCGTCGCGGCGGCCCGGCGGCTCGGGCGGCCTGGCGGACCTGCGCGCCATCCCGTGGGTGTTCGGGTGGACGCAGAGCCGGATCATCCTGCCGGGCTGGTTCGGCGTCGGCACCGGCCTGGCCGCGGCGCGCGACGCCGGGCTGGCCGACGCCTTGGCGCAGATGTACTCCTCGTGGCCGTTCTTCCGCAGCTTCCTGTCGAACGTGCAGATGACGCTGGCGAAGACCGACCTGCGGATCGCGTCGCGGTACGTCGCGACGCTGGTGCCGCCGGGCGCGACGGGGCTGTTCGACGTCATCCGCACCGAGCACGAGCGGACGCTGGCCGAGGTGCTGCGGGTGACCGGGCAGTCCGAGCTGCTGGAGACGGCGCCGGTCCTGCGGACGACGCTCGCCCTGCGCGACGCCTACCTGGCGCCGCTGCACGCGCTGCAGGTGTCGCTGCTGGCGAAGGCACGCGCCGCGGGCGACGGCGTGGACCCGGACCTGCGCCGCGCCCTGCTGCTGACGATCAACGGCATCGCCGCGGGCCTGAGAAACACCGGCTGACGCCGGTAGCCGGCGGGTTCGAAGTGGGCACGCTGTGACGTTGTGCCCGCTGAGGGGGCACAACGTCACAGCGTGCCCACTTTGTTTACTCGTTGGTAGGCGAAAAGGCCCGTCGGGGTGCAGGATGTGCCTTCCCTGGCATGTCCCGACACCTCGGACTTGGAGGTCCGGTGCGCCTGACTGCGCCGATGGCGGTGCCGCTGACGGTGATGGGTCTACTCGCGGGCACGCTGACGGCGCTGGCGGCACCGCCGGCCGCCGCAGCCGGGCTCGACCCGCGCGGCCCCGAAGGGCTCGACCTGCGCCGCGCGTGGACGATCACGCAGGGCGCGCCGTCGTCCGTCATCGGGTACGTCGAGGGCGGCGTCAACTGGCACCTCCCGAACAGCCGCCGCATCGCCGAGCACAGCTTCGTCAACGTGCGCGAGCTGCCGCTGCCCCGGCCCGGCGGAACCACCGCGGCGACGTACGACGCCAACGGCGACGGCGCCGTCACCGCCGTCGACTGGACCGGCGACCCGCGGGTGTCCGACGCCAACGGCAACGGCTTCCTCGACCCCGAGGACCTCATCGTCGCCTTCCGCGACGGCCGCGACGACGACGGCAACGGCTTCCCGGACGACATCGCCGGCTGGGACTTCTACGACGACCAGCCCGACCCGGCGACGACGGACAGCACGTACGGCCACGCCAACGGCCAGATGTCGACGGCCCTCGACCAGTGCCCGAAGTGCCTCGTCCTCCCGGTGAAGGCCGGCGCCGAGGCGCTCGACGCCACCGACCGGCTCGCGCAGGCGTGGCTCTACGCCGCGGACATGAGGGTCTCGGTGATCACGTCGGTCACCGCGGACCTCGGTTACTCCTCGTTCATGCGCCAGGTCGTCGACACGCTGGCCGAGCGCGGGATCGCGATGGTCGAGTCCAGCAACGACTTCGACTCCACCGACCACCAGGGCGGCATGTTCTGGCCCGGCGTGGTGCCCGGCAACGGCGCGCTCCAGGACCCGACCGGCTTCCGCTGGGTGCGGGCCAACGTGACGAGCTGGGGCACGCACAACATGTTCACGATCCCCGGCGAGGGGTCGACGTCCGCCGCGACCGGCGCCACCGGCGGCCTCATCGGGCTGCTGATGGCCTGGGGACAGCAGGAGTACGCCGCCGGGCACATCGCGGCACCGGTCAGCGGGCAGCAGGCGGTGCAGATCCTGCGCGCGACGGCGACGCCGATGACCGACACGACGCTGGCCTGGCCGGGCGCGCCGGGCGACTGGAGCCTGCAGTACGGCTACGGGATCCCCAACCTGTTCCGCGCCATGCTCGCGCTCTCGTTCTGGCAGGCGCCGCCGGACGCCGCGATCACGTCCCCGGACTGGTACACGACGTTCGACCCGACCACGCCCGCGGGCGCGCGGCCGTTCGGCGTCGACGCCCGCGTCACCGTGGCGCCCGGCCAGGCCTGGACCTGGGAGCTGCAGGTCGGCGTCGGCTCGCAGCCGGCCTCGTTCACCGCCGTCGCGGACGGCGCCCGCACCGGTCCGTGGCGCGGCCGGCTCGGCACCGTGTCGCCGGGCACCGTCCCGCGCGAGGTGTGGGAGAAGGCGATGGCGGTGTCCACCGCGAAGGAGCTGCCGACCGCCGAGCAGTACGCGCTGACCCTGCGGCTCGTCGTCCGCCTGACGGCGAGCGGCATCCTCGGCATCGACCGCCGCGCGGTGTACGTGCACCACGACCCGTCGCTGGTCGCCGGCTACCCGGCCGCGCTGCCGGGCGCGCGCGGGTTCCGGGCGGCGGGCGAGAGCCAGCCGGCGCTGGTCGACCTCGACGGCTCCGGCCGGCTGGCGATCGTGTTCGGGACGGCGGACGGCGTCGTCCACGCGCTCGACCCGAAGACGCGCCGCGAGCTGAACGGCTGGCCGGTGACGACCGACCGCCTGCGGCCGCGCGGGCTGCATGTGGGGGTCGGTAGGGGGAAAACCGGCACTGCCGGGCTGGGCCGCCGGATCGACCCGGGCCACGAGCCGGTGCTGTCGAACGTCGCCGTCGGCGACCTGCGCGGCGACGGGCGTCCCGCCGTCGTCGCGACGTCGCTGACCGGCAAGGTCTACGCCTGGGACGCGGGCGGTCACCGGCTGCGCGGCTGGCCGCGAACGGTCGACGCCGGCGTGACGCCGCCGGCGATCCCCCGGCCGGCGCTCCGGTACACGCGCCTGCCGGTGAAGGGCGCCGTCGCGGCGCCGGTGCTCGCCGACCTGACCGGGAGCGGGCGGCTCGCCGTCGTCCAGGCCGGGTGGGACGGCCACGTGCACGCGTTCGTGGACGGCGCCCGCGAGCTGCCGGGCTTCCCGGTGCGGGTCGAGCTCCCGGCCTCGGTGCCGGCGCCACCGGCCGGCTACGTGCGGGTGAACGACCAGAAGGTCGACGCGACGCCGGCCGTCGCGTATCTCGACGGGCCGGGGAAGCCGCCGTCGCTCGTCGTCCGGTCGCAGTACACCGACACCGGCGGCGAGGGCATCCAGTTCGCCGGGTACGGGTACGTGTTCGCCTACCGGGCCGACGGCTCGCTGCGCCCCGGGTGGCCGGCGCGGCTGCCGAGCGTCCTCGAGTACTACGGCTCGGCGCAGGAGTTCATCACCGAGGGCAGCTCGTCGGCGCAGGCCGCGGACGTCGACGGCACCGGCGTCGACCGCGTCGCGGTCAGCAGCGTGTTCTCCGTGCCGCTGCTGCTGGACGGCGACGGGCGCATCGTCGGCGCGTACGGCGTCCCGCTGTCCGACGTCCCGCGGCTCACCGACCCGTCGTTCCTGGTGCAGCTGCTCGGCCGGCCGCAGGACCTGCCGCTGATGTTCACGACGTCCGGCGCGTTCGGCAAGGTGGGCGGCTCGCTCCGGTTCGCGCAGGCCGGGTCGGGCGCGGCGTCGCTCGCGACGGCGCTGCTGAACAACAACAGCGGCCGCGGGATCGACCACTACGAGACGGTGTGGCCGGCCGCCGGCGGGTCGCCGTCGCCGGGGTTTCCCGCGCGGCGGCAGGGGCTGGACTTCCTCGGGTCGCCGATCGTGGCGGACCTGGACGGCGACGGATCCGGCGACGTCGCGGACGGCGGCGACTCGAACGCGATGCACGCCTACGGCGACTCGGGTGCGCCGGCCGGCGGGTTCCCGAAGCTCACCGCCGGGTGGACGGTGTTCGCGCCCGCCGCCGGCGACCTGTTCGGCGACGGGCGGACGCACCTGGTCGCGACGTCGCGCGAGGGCTACCTGTACGTGTGGTCGACGCCCGGCAACGCCGCGGGCGACGCCGAGTGGTGGCGCTGGCAGCACGACGAGCACAACAGCGGCCGGTACGGCACGGTGACCCGTGGGCCGGGGGCGGTGCGCGGGCTCTCCTGGCGGCCGGGGCGGGCGACGGCGACGTTCACGGCCCCCGGCGACACGTGGTACTCCGGCGCGGGGCCGGCGTCCTACCGGGTGACGGCGTGGCCGTCGGGCCGCACGACGACGGTGCCGGCGACGTCACCGGCCGGGGCGAGGCAGTCGGTCGCGGTGCCGAGGGGCACCCGGCGGCTGACGGTGCAGGCGGTGAACAGCGCCGGCCTGAAGGGTCTCCCGGTGACCGGCTGAGCGTGAACGTCCCGTTGTCTCCATTCTCGGGACCCGGACCGGCAGGGCGCCAGGATGTCCCAAGAATCGAGACATTGGGACACGAGCGATCGGCCGACATGGTCTACGCGACACCGGATCCCGACCTCGAGGACCATGCGGTGCTTGAGGCGATCCATGGCATGCGCGCCGACTTGGCCGACGTCCTGCGCACTCCCAGGCGCTGGGCCGGCGCCCTGCGACGCAGCACGCTGGCACGCGCCATCCGCGGCTCGAACAGCATCGAGGGCTACGACGTCGACATCGACGACGCCGCGGCCGCGCTCGACGACGAGGCGCCGCTCAGCGCGGACCGGCAGACGTTCGCGGAGATCCGTGGGTACCGCCAGGCGCTCGGCTACGCCTCGCGACGGCGTCGGATCCGCAGTTCTCGCTCGACGCCTCGACGCTGCGCGGCATGCACTTCATGATGCTCGGCCACGACCTGGCGAAAGGTCCGGGCCGCTACCGCAGCGGGCCGATCTACGTCCATGACGACGAGTCCGGCCGGGTCGTCCACGAGGGCGCCGACGCCGACGACGTGCCACGGCTCATGGCGGAGCTGACGCGGGAGATCGGCCGGGACACGGCGGTCGACCCGCTGGTCCGTGGGGCGATGGCGCATCTCAACCTCGTGATGATCCATCCGTTCCTGGACGGCAACGGGCGCATGGCGCGTGCGCTCCAGACCCTGGTGCGCTCCCGCTGCGGTGTGGGTGAGCCGGCGTTCTCGAGTATCGAGGAGTGGCTCGGGCGCAACACGGGCGACTACTACGGCGTCCTCGCCGCCACCGGCCGCGGCCGGTGGCAGCCCGACGGCGACGCGGCGCTGTGGGTGAAGTTCAACCTCCGCGCCCACCACATGCAGGCGCAGACGACGTCGCGCCGGTTCCGCGAGGCGGCGGCGATCTGGACGGCGCTGGACGAACTGGCCGCCCAGCACGGGCTGCCCGACCGGGTGATCGACGAGCTGTACGACGCGACGATCGGCTTCCGCCTCCGGCGGGCCACGTACGTGAAGCGCACCCGCATCGAGGAGCGCACCGCGAGCCGCGACCTCGGGCGGTTGTCGGACCTCGGCCTGCTGCGGCCCGTCGGTGAGACCAAGGGGCGGCACTACGTTGCCGGCCCCGCGCTGGAGCGCATGCGTGCCGAGCGAGTGCCCGCCCGGCGGCCGCTGGAGGATCCCTCCCCGGGGCTGCGGGCCGAGTTTGTCGCCGCCCAGGACACCCCCGACGCCGGGGCCCTCCGGGTGGTGCCGCTCCGCTCGTGGGCGGACACGGCGCCGTAGCGCCCGCGACGACGTCTGAGCCCCTCGGCGAGGGCCGCTCAGCGGGCACAACGTCACAGCGTGCCCGCTCAGCGGGCACAACGTCACAGCGTCACAAGCGTGCCCGCTCAGCGGGCACAACGTCACAGCGTGCCCGCTCAGCGGGCACAGCGTCACAGCGTGCCCGCTCAGCGGGCACAACGTCACAGCGTGCCCGCTCAGCGGGCACAACGTCACAGCGTGCCCGCTCCAGGCGGCAGGGGGGTGATATATCTCCGCTTACCGGCGATTTCGCCTATATCAGGGGGAAAACGGCGGGATTAGCGTGCGGGCACGGCTCTTCGGGGCCGCGGCGCCGAGGGCGATCGTCCCTGACTCCTACGGCGTCTCCCTGACCGAAAGGCTCGCCGTGTTCACCATCTCTCTCCGGAAACGTCTCATCGCCGCCGCCTGCTCCGCGGCGGCCGTCGCCACCGTCGGTGGCACCGTGCTCGCCGCGCCGGCCGGCGCGGCCACCTGCACCGACATCCACGTCGTCTTCGCCCGCGGCAGCGGCGAGCTGCCGGGCCTCGGCATCGTCGGCTCGCCGTTCGTCGACGCCGTCCGCGCGAACTCCGCCGGTCGGTCGGTGAGCTCGTACGCCGTCAACTACGCCGCCGCTCTCGACCAGTCCAGCGCCGGCGCCGGCGCGACGGACATGACCAACCACGTCGTCCAGTACGCCGGCGACTGCCCGGCCGCCAGGATCGTCGTCGGCGGCTACTCGCAGGGCGCCAGCGCCACGGACATCGCCCTCGGCATCCCCACCCTCCTCGGCAGCGGCCGCGCCATCCCGGCGAACCTGGCGCCGCGGATCTCCGCGGTCGTGGTCTTCGGCAACCCGCTGCGGCTGCAGGGTCAGTCGATCAACTCCGCCAGCCGCACCTACGGCGGCCGGGCCCTCGACGACTGCAACGCCGGTGACCCGATCTGCGGTGGGGGAATCAACATCCTGGCCCACCTCACGTACGGCATCGACGGCAGCGCCACGGCCGGCGGCGCCTTCGCCGCCCAGCGTTCCCGGTAGCACGCACGCGGAGCGCGCCGCCCGGCGCCGGACACGTCGCCGGCGCCGGGCGGACGGCGCGCCGCGAGAGCCCGTGCGGCCTGCGCCGTAGGGTCGGTGCCGTGCTTCGTACGGTCCGCGCCACCCGGTACGTCACGCCCCTGCGCGAGGGTGGCTCGCTGCCCGCGCTGGTCGAGGCGGACGACGACGGCATGTACGTCGTCAAGTTCCGCGGCGCCGGGCAGGGGACGGCGTCCCTGGTGGCCGAGGTCGTCGTCGGCGAGCTCGCGCGCAGCGTCGGGATCCGCGTGCCGGACCTCGTGCTCGCCGACGTCGACCCCGAGCTCGGCCTCCGCGAACCGGACCAGGAGGTCCAGGAGCTGCTCAAGGCGTCGGCCGGGCTGAACCTCGGCATGGACTTCCTGCCCGGCGCGGTCGGCTACGACGGCGTCCGCTGGCACCCGCCCGCGGCCGAGGCGGCCGCCGTCCACTGGCTCGACGCGTTCACGGCCAACGTCGACCGCACCTGGCGCAACCCCAACCTCCTCGTCTGGCACCGCGCGATGTGGGCGATCGACCACGGCGCCGCGCTCGTGTTCCAGCACTCGTGGCCGCCGGTGTCGGCGTGGGCCGAACGGCGTTACGACCTGTCCGAGCACGTGCTGGCGCCGGTCGTCGCCGGCGCCGACCCCGCCACGCTCGACGAGGTCGACCACCGGCTCACCGTCGCGATCACGCCCGAGCTGCTCACCGAGGTGCTCGACCTCGTGCCGGACGCCTGGCTCCTCGAGATGAACGCCGCGCGCGACGACGGCCGCGACGCCGCCGCCTGGCGCGAGCGCTACGGCGACTACCTGCTGGAGCGCCTGCACGGCACCCGCGCCTGGCGCACCGGGCGGGCGGCGTGAGCGACCACGGGGGCGCGGACGCGGTCGCGATGGTGCCGTTCGAGTACGCCGTCCTGCGCGCCGTCCCGCGCGTCGACCGCGGCGAGACGATCAACGTCGGCGTCGTCCTCTACTGCCAGGCGCGGGACTACCTCGGCTGCGGCGTCCACCTCGATCCGCAGCGGCTGCTCGCGCTGGACCCGCAGGCGGACGTCGGCGCCGTCGACGCCGCCCTGGCCGGCGTCCGCGCCGTGTGCAGCGGCGAGCCGGCGGCCGGCACCGCCGCGACGGTGACGCCGCGCGCGCGGTTCGGGTGGCTGACGGCGCCGCGCAGCACCGTCGTCCAGCCGGGCCCGGTCCACCCCGGCCTGACCAGCGATCCGGCGGCCAAGCTGGCCGACCTCATGGACCGCCTGGTGCGCTGAGCACTGCCTCGACGTTTCGAGGCTAGGGCCAGGGCGGCAGCTCGGGGGCCGGGCCGCGGCCGCTCAGCCAGCCGAGGAAGACGCCCGGGTCGAGGCGCTCGGTCATGTGGGCGAGCGCGCGCTCCAGCTCGGCGCGGGCGAAGTCCGGCGGCCAGTCGGTCGGCTGGTAGCCGAGCCCCAGGTCGACGTGGTGCAGCTCCACCTCGCGGATCCGGCCCTCGAGCACCCGCCGCATCGTGTGCAGCCCGCCGCCGACCGAGCGGCCGAGGCGGTCCCAGGCGTCGTCCGGCAGCTCCGCGGCGGCGCGCTCGCAGGCCAGCGCCGACTCGCGGACGTCGGCCACCAGCTCCGCCGCCGGCCGTCCCGCGCCCGCCTCGATCTCGCCGCTGCGCTGCTCGGTGCCCCCGGGGTACTGGTCGACGACCTCGTCCCGGGCGGCGCCGGCCAACCGTCGCGTCATGCTGTCGGCGTTGCGGGCGAGGTGCGTGAGCACGTGGCCGACGGTCCAGCCGGGCAGCCGGCTCGGGCGGCGCGCGACGTCGTCCGGCAGCCCCTCGATCGTCTCGAACAGCCGACGGTGCGACGCCTCCAGCGTCGCCTGCGCCGCCGCCATCGGACCCGTGGGAGTGGGCATCCCGGCACGGTACCGGCCGCCGTGCGGCTCCGGCGCCCGGGTTCTAGCGTGGCCGGCATGACCGAGACGCCGCCGCAGGAGCCGGCCGCCGGCCCGGGGCAGGACCCGGGCCAGGACCCCGGCCAGGACCCGAGCAAGCCCGTGGCCGAGTGGGTGACCGGCGACGAGCCGATGACCGGGCCGCAGCGCAGCTACCTGGCCACCCTGGCCCGCGAGGCCGGCGAGGAGGTGCCCGACGACCTCACGAAGGCGCAGGCCTCCGAGCTGATCGACCGGCTGCAGGAGCGCACCGGCCGCGGCACCTCGTAGCCTCGGGGGATGGCGCCGCAGCTGCCGCCGTGCTCCGGCCGGTACGCCGTGCTCGGCGTGCCGACCAGCGCCGGCGCGCACCACGCGGGTCAGGACCGCGCGCCGGCCGCCCTGCGCGCCCACGGGTTCGTGACTCGGCTGCGCGAGCTCGGGGTCGACGTCTGCGACGACGGCGACGTCGTCGGCGAGACGTTCCGTGCCGACGCCGAGCACCCCACGGCCCGCAACCTCGAGGCCGTCGTGCGAGTCGCGCGCCGGGTGGCGGACGCCGTCGCCGCCTGCCGGGCGGAGGACCGGGTCCCGATCCTCCTCGGCGGCGACTGCACGATCACGCTCGGCGCGGTCGCCGGGGTCCAGCGCCGGCACCCCGACGCCGGGCTCCTCTACCTGGACGGGGACGCGGACCTCGCGCGGCCGGGCCACGGCACCGGCATCCTCGACGCGACCGGCGTCGCGCACCTGCTCGGCCTCGCCGACAGCCCACTGGCGCGGCTCGGGCCGGCGACGCCGATGCTCACCCCGGAGCGACTGGTGCTGCTGGGCTACGACACGACCGATGCGGAGACGTTCCACGCGCCGACGCTCGCCGCCCTGCCCGGGCTCGTGCACGTCCCGGACGCCGAGCTGCGCGCGGACCCGGCCGCGGTCGCCCGGCGCGCCGTCACCGCGATCACGCGCCACGCCTCCGCCGTCGTCGTGCACTTCGACGTCGACGCCGTGGACTCCGGCGACCTGCCGCTCGCCAACTTCCCCCACTACGGCACCGGCGTGCCGCTCACGGCGGCGGCCACCGTGCTGGCGGAGTGCGTGGCCGTGCCGGGGCTGGCCGCCGTCGTGCTCACCGAGGTGAACCCCGGCCACGACCCCGCCGGCGACCACCTGCGCCGCTACGTGGCCGCCGTCACCTCGGCGCTCGCCGCCGCTCTCGCCGGCCGGGACTGACCGGCCGGGACTGACCGGCCGGAACCGACCGGCCGGAACCGACCGGCCGGGACCGCGTGGCCGCCCGCTCGCCGTCCGGCTCGGGCTCAGGCCTGGGCGCCGCGCGAGTCCAGGTACTCCGCGAGCTCCTCCAGGGAGATCAGGCCGTCGCCGTCGTCGTCGACGACGCCCACCGCCTCGAGGGCGGCCTCGTCGGTGATCTCCTCGCCGAGGGCGGACATCAGGTTCTTCAGCTCCGCGGCCGAGAGCCGCCCGTCGCCGTCGGTGTCGAGCAGGTCGAACGTCGCCGCGTACTCACTCGTGTCAGCCACTGCCGCAAGCCTCCTGAGGGGCGATTCGCGCCTTGGTCGCCGGATCGGGCGGGTGCGCCCGATCCGGCGCGCGACGCAACGTACCAGCGGGTCCGGGACCCCGCCCGCCGAGCCGCGGCACCCCTACAGGACGCCCGCGCGCGTGCCGATGCCGTGCACGTGAGACGCCTTCGCTCGAGCCTCCCCTCCGCCACGCTGCCCCTCACGGCGGCCGGCCACCTGCGGGTCGCCGCCGTCGTCACGGCCGCGCTCGTCGTCGCCGGGATCAGCGCGACGGCGCTCGTCCTGCTCGACACGACGGCCGCACCCCGCGGCCCGGGTATACCCGGCATGACCGGCAGCGTCGCCGTCGCCGCGGTCTGCGTGCTGGTGGCCTTCCTGATCGCGCTGGTCTACATGGCCGTCACCGGCCAGGAGCGGTCCGCGGCCCGCGAGGCGCTGCTGGCGCGCAACAGCCGCATGATGCTCGGCCTCACCGACCCCGCGGACGTCCGGGACGTGACCGGCGAGACGGCGGCCGCACTGGTCGCCGCCACGCCCGGCCTGGGGCTGATGTTCCTGCGCCGGGAGGGTGCGCACGCCGTCGTCGAGGCGACCTACGGCCTGCCGCGCGTCACCGCCGGCGACCTGCTCCCGATCGGCGCCCTGGCCCGCATCGACCCCGACGACACCGGCACCATGCACCGGCTGGACGGCGACACCGACGACATCGACGCGCTGGTCACCGAGCGCCGCCGGTGGCGCGGCTGCGGCGTCGGGTCGGCCGACGCGGAGCGGTTCGTGCTGGTCGGCGCCGGCCGCTGGACGCCGGGCGACGCGTACGACGCCGTTCGCACGCTGGTCGCGCAGCACGCGATCGCCGAGGCGGGCTGCGCCGCGCACGGCGCGCCGGTGCACGCCGCGACGACCGACGAGCTCGCCGGCCTGCCCGGCCGCGCGGTGTTCTTCCACCGCGTGACGACGGCGCTCGCCGACGCCGGCGGTCACGAGTCGACGGTCGCCCTGATGATCGTCGACGTCGACGACTTCCGGCTGGTCAACGACGCCCTGGGCCAGACCGCGGGCGACGAGCTGCTGGCCGAGACGGCCGGCCGGATCGTCGAGGTCGCGGCCCGCCACGACGGCATCGCGGCGCGGTTCGGCGGCGACGAGTTCGCGCTGCTGGTGACCGGCCTCGACGGCCGGGAGGCGGCCGCGCAGGTCGCCGAGCGGCTGTGCGACGACCTGCGCCGGCCGGTGCCGACGTCGCACGGCGGGACGGCGGTCAGCGCCAGCATCGGCCTCGCCGTGGCCGCGCCGGGGCTGACGCCGGCGGACCTCATCCGCTGCGCGGACATCGCGATGTACTCGGCGAAGGCGCGCGGCAAGAGCCGCGTCGAGGAGTACACCGAGGAGCGGTACGGCGGGATCGCGCAGGTCCGCGTGCTCGAGGAGCACCTGGCCCGGGCGGTCGGCGGGCGCGAGATCGTCGTCCACTACCAGCCGATGATCGACCTCAAGACCGGCCGCTGCGTCGGCGCGGAGGCGCTGGCGCGCTGGCAGCACCCGAGCCTCGGGCTGCTCAAGCCGGCGTCGTTCATCCCGCTGGCCGAGCGCGGCGGGTACGCCGTCGAGCTCGGCGCCTCGGTGCTGCAGGCGGCGTGCCGGCAGACGATGGCCTGGAGCGAGCTGCCCGGCGGCGAGGAGCTGCGCATCGCGGTGAACATCGCCGGCGGTCAGCTCGTCGAGCCCGGGCTGGTGCAGTGCGTCGTCGACCAGCTCATCGACAGCGGCCTGCCGGCGTCGCGCCTCACGCTCGAGCTGACCGAGAGCGAGGTCCTGTACGACGAGACCGCGCAGGCCCAGATGTCGGCGCTCGCCGAGATGGGCGTGCGGATCGCGCTCGACGACTTCGGCGCCGGGTTCGCCTCGCTGGCGAACCTGCACGCCGTCCCCGTCTTCCAGCTCAAGATCGACCGCGGGCTGCTGGTCCGCCGCGACGCCGCGCGCGCCGACGCGATGGTCGGCGTGATCATGTCGGTGAGCGAGTACCTGGGCCTGGAGACGGTCGCCGAGCAGGTCGAGACCGAGGAGCACGCCGAGTGGGCGCGCCGGATCGGCATCCGGCTCGCGCACGGCCACCTGTTCGCGCCGCCGATGGCCGCCGACGAGTTCGCGGCCTGGCTGGCGCGGACGAACGCCGGCGAGGGCATGCTGCTCGGCGGGACGCCGATGGCCGGCATGGCCCCCGACGTCCCCGCCTGAGCGGCCACCGCCCTACCGGCGGCGTGCGACGAACACGTCCTGCTGCCCGTTCGCGTCGCCGGGCACCAGGTTCGTGGCCTGCGACGTGAACGCCGCGACGTCGCCGTCCCGGTCCAGCACCGGGTAGCCGCTGACGCCGTCGCCCTGGTCGCCGGCCGCGCTCACGCTGACCCGCCGCGTCACGCCGGTGCGCAGGTCGCGGACGAACGCGTCGCTGAGGCCGTTCGTGTCGCCGGGCACCAGGTTCGTCGCGAAGCTGAGGAAGCCCACCCGCCGGCCGTCGCCGGAGATCGACGGCGTCGTGACCGGCGCGTCCGCCGCCGTGCCGCCGAGGCCGGGGCTGGCGAGCGTCGTCGTCCCGGCCGTGACGTCGCGGACGTAGACGTCGCCGATCCCGTGCGGGACGTCGACCAGCCCGCCCGCGAACGAGTGGAACGCGACGGCGCTGCCGTTCCGCGAGATCGACGGCGCGCCGCTGGCGAACCCGCCGTGCTGGCCGCCGCTGCTCTGCCGGTCGCCGGGACCGACCGAGACCCGGATCGTCGCGCCGGTGCGCAGGTCGTGCCGGAAGACGTCGGTCGTGCCGTTGGTGTCGCCGGGCACCAGGTCGTCGGCGAACGACGTGAACGCGACGAAGCGGCCGTCGCCGGAGATCGACGGCGCGTTGCTGGCCCGGTTGCCCGGCGTGCCGCCGGTCGCGGCCGACGCGAGGCGGGTGGTGCCCGCGCGCAGGTCGCGGACGTAGACGTCGAGGGTGCCGTTGACGTCCGCGGCGACCCCCGGCGAGGCCGTGGCGAAGGCGACGCGGCGGCCGTCGCCGGAGATCGAGGCCTCGGTGGCGCCGGCCGGCAGCTGCGCGCCGTCCGCCGCCAGCGACACGCGAGTGGTGACGCCGTACCGCAGGTCGCGGACGAAGACGTCGACGGCGCCGTTCGTGTCGCCCGGGACGAGGTCGCTCGCGTCGGAGGCGAACGCGACGTAGCGGCCGTGCCGGTCCAGCGACGGCCGCGAGATCGACGTGCCGGCGGACT
>Ga0081539_10003249_pt1 | contig 20434 bp, 13 predicted proteins | sample TabmetS4T2R2_FD_71023 | JGI IMG/M metagenome (GOLD analysis project Ga0081539, IMG submission 71023) | Tabebuia heterophylla rhizosphere microbial communities from the University of Puerto Rico - S4T2R2 | ecosystem: Host-associated > Plants > Roots > Rhizosphere ...
GAACTGGGCGTGCTCGTCACCCGCGGCAGCGAAACGTTAACCAAAGGCCAGCGCGCGTCGTTGCTCGACGATCTCGAATCGGGCCGGATGTCGTGGCCCGCGCTGCTGAAACACTACGAACTCTACCTCGATGCGAACGACTTCACTTACGTCGGCCGCTGGGTAACACCGCCCTTCAACGCGCGGCGCTTCGACACGTGGTTCTTTCTCGTCAACTGTCCCGCGAAACAGGAACCGTATTTAACTGCCGGCGAGTTGCAGGCGGGTGAGTGGATCACCGCGCGCGATGCGTACGAGCGCTGGATGCGCGATCAGGTCGTGGCCGTGCCGCCAACGCTGCACGCGCTGCGAACGCTCGCCGACGGCGTCACGCCCAGTCTCGTCGATCGCTTTTTGTCCATCAGCCACGCACACGGCGAACCCGCACGCCGCATCACCTTTCGGCCAAACTACATCTGCTTTCCCGTGCGCACGCCGACGCGTCCGCCGGCGACGCACACCTGCTGTTACCTGATTCACACGTCCACGGAATTGCTGATCGTCGATCCGGGTTCGCCTTACGAAGACGAGCAACAAGCACTGGCTGAGTGTGTAGATGAGATGATCGCTGACGGCCGGCGGGTGCGCGCGATTGTCATCACCCACTTGCATCCGGATCACATCGGCGGCGTGAACGCGCTGAAAGCCCATCTCGGCGGCGACGTTCCCGTGGCTGCGCATGCGCAAACAGCCGCAGCGCTGACAGACGTGCACGTCGACCAGCTCATAGAAGACGGCGAGGTGATCACGCTCACCGGCGAGCCGCAGATCAAACTCCAGGCGCTGCACACGCCCGGACACGCGCGTGGGCATCTCTGTTTTTACGACGCCGATCGCGGCGCGCTTTTGACCGGCGACAACATCGTCGGCGTCGGTTCGGTGCTGATCGATCCGCCGGAAGGCCACATGCGCGACTATCTCGAGTCGCTCGAACGCCTGCGCGCGCTGCCGAATCTTACGGTCCTGTTTGGCGGTCACGGGCCCGCCGTCGCCGCGCCGTATCGAAAGATCGACGAGTACATCTCACACCGGCTCGAGCGCGAGCGGGCGATTTTGCAGGCGGTACGTGAGGGCGCGACAGATCCGAAACAAATTGTTGCGAAGGTTTACGTGGACGTTTCTCCGAAAGCCTACGCCATGGCTGAGCGCGCCGTGCTCGCCCACCTCGAGAAGCTGCGCGAGGACGGCATGATTTAGATTACAATCTCCCACCTAAAAAAATGGATTACCCAAGAACCCTTCGGGAACTCAAAGCATTTCGGTATCACAGCCGTTCGGTCAAAGACGAACTGCGCGACAACCTGATCAAGAAACTGCGCGCCGGCGACAAGCTGTTTCCCGGCATCGTCGGCTACGACGACACGGTCATTCCGCAGCTCGTCAACGCGATCCTGTCGCGGCACAACGTCATCCTGCTCGGCCTTCGCGGCCAGGCAAAGAGCCGCATCATTCGCCAGCTAACCGAGCTGTTGGACGAACGCCTGCCAATCATCGCCGGCTCGGAAGTGAACGACGATCCGTTTCATCCGATCTCCGCGTACGGCCGCAATCTGCTCGCACAACAAGGTGACATGGTTCGCATCGACTGGGTTGATCGCGACGCGCGATTTGTTGAGAAGCTAGCGACGCCGGATGTGACGGTTGCGGACATCATCGGCGACGTCGATCCGATCAAGGCGGCGAAGGGCGGGCATCTGCTAAGTGACGAGTTGACGATTCACTATGGCCTGCTGCCGCGCGCGAACCGCGGCATCTTTGCCATCAACGAACTGCCTGACCTCGCGGGCAAGATCCAGGTTGGTCTCTTCAACATCATGCAGGAAGGCGACGTGCAGATTAAGGGTTACCCGGTTCGTCTGCCGCTGGACGTGATGCTCGTCTTCTCGGCGAATCCGGAAGACTACACGGCGCGCGGCAAGATCATCACGCCTTTGAAGGACCGTATCGGCGCCGAGATCATGACGCACTATCCGAAAGAGCTTCCCGCCGCGATCGAGATCACGCGGCAGGAGGCGTGGACGGACCGCCCAATCGATCATCAAGCCGAGCGCGAGGGCGTCGTCATTCCGGAGTTCATTCGTGAAGTCGTCGAGCAGATCGCCTTTGAAGCGCGCGAAGACAACCACGTCGACAAGCATTCCGGTGTTTCGCAACGCATGCCGATCACGGTGATGGAGTCGGTCGTGTCCAATGCCGAACGGCGTTCACTGTTGACGGGAGAAGAACCGATCGTGCCCCGCATCGCCGACATCTACGCCGCGATTCCATCGATGACGGGCAAGATGGAGCTCGAATACGAAGGCGAGCAGCTCGGCGCGCATCGCATCGCGCGCGACCTGATCAAACGCGCCGCCGGCGAGATCTTCGAAGGGTATTTTGTCGGCATCGACTTCTCGCGCTGCGTGCAGTGGTTCGACGAGGGAAACAAACTGCTGCTCACTGACACTGCGTCCGCCGACGAGTGCAAGACGCTTTTGGACGCCCTGCCTGAGCTTTGGGACACCGCGTCGATCCCGTTTGATTTCCACCCGACCGACACCGCGAAGCTGGTGGCGGCTTGCGAGCTCGTGCTTGAAGGTCTCTACGCGGAAAACAAGATCAGCCGTAACGAAGAAGGCACCTACAGCGCCGTCACCAAAGCGCGCAAAGATCGTCGCGGCATGATCTACGACGACTTGACCGAAACAGGAAAATATAGTTGAAGTTCACGCGTTACTCGAAATTCAAGGGGTTCGATGTGTCGTCCATCAATCTCGGGGAGTTGATGGACAGCATGTCTGATGCTCTGCTCGATTCGGGTTACGACGACGATTACTACTGGACGCGCCAACGCAAAACCGCCGACACCTCACTCGACGCGCTGCGCCGCGCACTGCTCCAGGCGCTGCTCGAACAGGGCCTGCTCAGCCAGCAACAAATCAAAGAGATGCTCGGCGAGAACGAAGGCAAGTTTCACGGCTCGCTGCTGGAGCAACTGCTGAATCAACTGATCGAAAGATTGGTGGAAGAAGGCTACCTGACGCTGCACGCCGAGCAACCGCAACCACAACGGCAGCAGCAACGCGGCGGCGGACAAGGTGAATTCTCGGAGCCGTTACCGCGCGATGTGCGCTTTGAAGTTACTGAGAAAGGCCTCGACTTCCTCGGCTACAAAACACTGCGAAACCTGCTCGGCAGCTTTGGCAAGAGCGCCGCCGGCCGGCACGACACCGTTTATCTTTCGACCGGCGTCGAAGCGGCGGCCGCGAGCAAGCGTTACGAGTTTGGCGACACGATCAACCTCGACGTCAACACCACGCTGCTTTCAGCCATTCAACGCGACGGGCTGAAAGTTCCGCTCAATCTCGAATACCAGGACCTGTACGTTCATCAGTGCGACTACCAATCGTCGTGCGCGACCGTGGTGATGCTCGACTGTTCGCACTCGATGATTCTTTACGGCGAGGATCGTTTCACGCCGGCGAAGAAAGTGGCGCTCGCGATGTCGCACCTGATTCGCACGCAGTATCCGGGCGACTCGCTGAAAGTCGTGCTCTTTCACGACTCGGCTGAGGAGCTGCCGCTGGCTAAGCTGGCCACCACGCACGTCGGGCCCTATCACACGAACACCGCGGAAGGTTTGCGTCTCTCGCGCCGGCTGTTGCAGGCGCAGCGCAAGGAGATGAAGCAGATCGTGATGGTCACGGACGGAAAGCCGACGGCCTGCTTCGTCGGGCAAAACCTGCCGTTCGCGACCACGGGCAAGAGGGGCGGCGCGACTCGCCGTCTCTACAAAAACTCGATGGGCGGCGATCCGCTCGTGATGGCTGAGACGTTCAAGGAAGTACAGGCCTGTCGCAAAGCCGGCATAATGATCAATACTTTCATGCTGGCCAGCGATTATTATCTGGTCGATTTTGTTAAGCAGATGTCCGCAATGACCAACGGCAAGGCTTACTTTGCAAATCCCGGCAACTTGTCGCAGTTTGTGCTGATAGATTTTCTGCGGCGGCGAACTCGCCGAGTCAGATAGTTCCAAAACAACCCCGCACCGTTATCTCTCCATGAGTGAGTCGAACCGAACTCGGGACGTTCAGATCAGGCGCTCGCGCCGCGTTGTGCTGCCGTATGTGCTGCTGCTGGTGGGCCTCGCTTTCACCGCCATCGTTTATTACTACTTTTCCAAGCTGACTTTTGAGCAGGACCAGAGTCGTTTTCAGAAAACTGTCCAGGAACTTCAGGATCGCATCAGACTGAGAATCGAGACGTCGATTGCTTTGCTGCGCGCGGGTACGGGCTTGTTTGCCGCCAGCAACGACGTCAGTGCCGACGAGTTTAAGAAGTTCGTGGAGCAGTTTGATCTCGAACGGAATTACCCCGGCATTCAGGGTATCGGTTACGCACAGATTTTTCCCGCCGCCGAAAAAGATGCGCTCGTGCAAAGAATGCGGGCGACCGTCAAGCCTGATTTTCACGTTTGGCCTGAAGACCCGTCCCGCAACGACTACACCGCGATTGTTTACTTGCAGCCGTCCGACGAGCGGAACGATCACGCCCTCGGCTACGACATGTTCACCGAGCCCGTTCGCCGCGCGGCCATGGAAAAAGCCGGTGACAGCGGCCATCCCGCCGCGTCGGGTCGCGTAAAACTGGTCCAGGAAATTGACGACGCCACCGAACAGCCCGGCTTTCTGATCTACATGGCCGTTTATCGCAACGGCGCGCCGACGGATACCATCGAACAGCGGCGCGCGGCGCTCGCCGGCTACGTTTACAGTCCCTATCGACTCAACGACTTTCTGGGGCCGATCACGTCTGAAAAAGACGACGTGAACTTCCAGATTTACGACGGCACCCAATTGACGCCGCAAAATTTTCTTAACGGTGCGACCAATAACCCGACGCCGAGCGACCGTCATTTCACCGACAACAAAACGCTGCCCGTCGCGGGCCGCACCTGGACGATCAGCTACGCGATTACGCCGTCGTTCGAACGTGGCTCCAGCCGGCCGCTGTTGAAGTACACGATCATCACGGGCGTGCTGCTCAGTCTCCTGTTTTTTACGGTGACGCGCGCGGAAGTGCGGGCGCGGGCACGCACCGAAGAAGCAGCCGAAGAACTGCGGCGATCGGAGGGCGCGATCAACGAAGCTAACGCCCGTGCGCTCTCGGAATATGTTCGACTGCTCGAGCGGATCTCGAGCCTGTCGCAGGTGCTGGGAACGGCGCGGGAGTTGAACGCGATCTTTCGCGGCCTGCGTGAATTCACGAACGTCTCCGTTCCCTGCGACGGCTTCTTCGTCTCGCTTTATGATTCGGTACGCGACGTTCGCACTGCGTGTTACGCGTGGGGTGACGGCAATGAAATCGACGTTTCGCAGTTGCCGCCAATGCCGGTGACCGCCGTGGGGCCAAACAGCCGCGCCGTCAGAACAGGGCAGGTCATCATCACCAATGATTACATGAGCACGACGCGCGGTACGTCTGCGATGATCGTCGGTCCCGATAACGGTCTGCGTCCGCAAACCTCGCTGGCGGTGCCGATGGCGGTGATGGGCCGCATCATCGGCACGATCGAAGTGCAGAGCTACCAGCCGAATGCTTACCGGCCTGAACACGCGACGGCCATGAGCATGGCGGCCAACCTGACGGCGGTCGCGATCGAAAACGTTCGGCTGTTGAAGCTGGAGCGCACGGCGCGGGAAGTCGCCGAAGAATCGAACCGTCTCAAAGACGAGTTTCTGGCGACCGTCTCGCACGAGCTGCGCACGCCGCTGACCGCGATTCTCGGTTGGGCGCGCTTGCTCGAGGAAGGCTCACTCGATCCGGGCGTCGCGCAGCAGGCGATCGAAACCATCTGGCGCAACGCGAAAGCGCAGGCGCAGATCGTCGACGACATCCTCGACGTTTCGCGCATCATCACCGGCAACCTCTACATCGATCTGCATCCGATCGAGGTCGCGCCCGTCGTCAAGAACGCGATCAACGTCGTGCGGCCGACGGCGGATGCGAAGGGCATCAAGATCGAAGCGGAAATCGATAACACTCCAGCGGTGATTTCGGGCGACGCGAACAGGCTGCAGCAGGTGATCTGGAACCTGTTGTCAAACGCGGTGAAGTTTACGAACAGCGGCGGACGCGTGCAGGTGAAAGTTTCGCAAGCGAATTTGGCCGTGGAGATCAGCGTGACCGACACGGGCCAGGGAATTCGGCGCGAGTTTCTGCCGTACGTTTTCGATCGTTTCAGTCAGGCAGACAGCACCACGACGCGTCATCACGGAGGTCTCGGACTTGGCCTGGCGATCGCGCGGCACCTCGTCGAAATCCACGGTGGAACCATTCGCGCTTCGAGCCGCGGCGAAGGACAGGGCGCGACGTTCACGATTACGCTGCCGCTGATCGAAGCGATCGCGAAGAAGGGCGAACTCGCCGCGCCCGTCGCTGCCGTTGCTGAAAGCGGCCTCGCCGCTGTGCCGCAGTTGCTGTCGGGCGTGAACGTGCTGCTGGTCGACGACGACTGCGACACGCTGAACGTGATGGCCACCGCGCTGGCGGGAAGACAAGCGAACGTCACTGCGGTATCTTCCGCAGGAGAAGCGATTCAGGCGATCAAGCAGCAGCGGCCCGACGTGCTCGTGTCGGACATCGCAATGCCGGACGAAGACGGCTACGGCCTGATTCAAAAGGTGCGGTTGCTCGAGAACGGCGAGACGCAGAGCATTCCGGCGGTGGCGATCACGGCGTACGCGAAGGAAGAGGATCGCAAACGCGCGCTATCGTCAGGTTTTCAGATTTATCTCGCGAAGCCGGTGGAGTTGACGGAGTTGGTCAAGGTGGTGGCGCGCGCGGCGCGTCGGGATTTCTAGGGCATGTCGTTCATCAGGGTTGATGACATTCAGTTGGCGTACGAGGACACGGGGCTCGGTCAGCCGATCGTGTTGTTGCACGGTTATCCTTTCAACCGATCGTTGTGGAGCGAGCAGGTTAGCGCACTGAGTAACAGTTATCGCGTGATCACGCCGGACTTGCGCGGCCTGGGTGAAAGCGACGCGCGACCGGGCGCGGCCACGATGAATCGGATGGCCCAGGACATCGCGGCGCTTTTGAATCACTTGGAAATTTCACGCGCGGTTGTGGGCGGGTTGTCGATGGGTGGTTACGTCGCGCTGGCGTTCTACAAACAGTTTCCTTCGCGCGTTCGAGCGTTGATTTTGGCCGACACGCGCCCGCAGGCGGACACCGAAGAGGGTAAGCAGACGAGATTTCAACAAGCCGAGAAGGCGCTCTCCGAAGGAATGGCCGGAATTGCCGACTCGATGTTGCCGAAGCTGCTCACGCCCGAGACGGTCAGCAAGCATCCGGAAATCGTGAAGCGCGTGCGCGACATGATGCTGAGGACGAAACCCGAGGGCGCGGCGGGTGCGCTGTTGGGAATGGCTGAGCGCGAGGATCAGACGCCGCTGCTGTCGCGGATCACTTGTCCCACGTTGATTCTGGTCGGAAGCGAAGATCCGATCACGCCGGTGCCGGACAGTGAAAAGATGCACCGCGAGATTGCCGGATCGCGGCTCGTCGTGATCGATAGTGCGTCGCACGTCTCGAACCTCGAGCGCGTGGAGGAGTTCAACGAGGAGCTGGTGCGGTTCTTAAATTTGCTGAGCTAGATGCCGAGTCACAAGAAGTTTACGATCGAAGAGCGCGTGCGCTGGGGTGATGTCGACGCGGCGCGCATTATTTTTTACGGCGCTTACATTCACTTCTTCGAGTTTGCCGAGACGGAGCTATTTCGCGAAGTCGGTCTCGCTTACGGCAAGATGTTTGACGAGCTGAAGATCTGGTTGCCGCGGGTGCATCTGGAGTGTGATTTTCGACGGGTGGCGACGCTGGATGATCTGCTGGAAGTGAGTGTTTACGTGGGCCGGTTCGGCACGAAGTCGATGAAGTTGAATTTTGAAGTGAGACGCAAGGGCGAAGATGAGTTGATCGCGACGGCGCATTTCGTGCTCGCGGCCGTCAACCAGGACACATTCGAAACTGTTCCGCTGCCGGCGGCACTGCGCGAACGGCTCGCGCCTTACAACGCAAACGAAGCATGATGGAAGGCTTAGACGAAACACGCATCGAGAGGGATCCGATCAGGCAGTTCCAGGTTTGGTTTGAGGAAGCGATTGCCGCGAAGCTGCCGATGCCGGAGGCGATGAGTCTCGCGACCGTCACGCCCGACTGCCGGCCAACCTCGCGCATGGTTTTGCTGAAGCAGGTCGATGGCTACGGCTTCGTTTTCTTCACGAATTACGAAAGCGCGAAAGCGAAACAGCTCGAGCTGAATCCTTACGCCGCGCTGGTTTTCTACTGGCCGCAGTTTGAAAGACAAGTGCGCGTCGAAGGAAAGGTGACCAAAACGTCGATGGAAGAGTCGTCGGCGTACTTCAAGACGCGGCCGCGCGAGAGTCAGATCGGCGCGTGGGCTTCGCCGCAGAGTGAAGTGATCGCCGCGCGAGACGTGCTCGAACAGCGGGCGCGCGAGTTAGCGGAGCTGTACTGTGATCGTGACATTGATTGCCCGGCGCACTGGGGCGGTTATCGTTTGACGCCGGACCGGATTGAGTTTTGGAAGGGCCGCCTGGGCCGTTTGCACGATCGAATTCTCTACGAGCTCCAGCCCGACGACACGTGGAGCATCAAGCGTCTCGCGCCGTGAACGTCAGAACGGCAGCTTGAAAAACCGAACGCCGATCAACTTCATCTCACCACCCTCACGAATCACCGCATAGTCAGAGATCTGATAATACGGTTTGTTGTCCGCCAGCACTCTGCCTTTGCTGTAGAAGGTGATTGGTCTGACGAGATAGTTCGAGGGCACCGCGAGCGGTTTCGCCAGGTTAGCCTTGAAACCCCGAAAACTCTCCGCAAAGCCGGGATTGTGTTTCGCGAGTTCCGACACGTGGGCGCGCACATTCGCGACGTCCTGCTTGAGTTGAGTGGTGAATAAGAGAAACTCTTCGGTGGTGCATGGGTTTCCGCGGTCAAAGATCTCGTTTATTGCCGGCGGCAACGACGGTTTGTCGGCGGCGGCGAGTAGCGAGAGCAGCAGAATCAGCAACTGCGTGCGGTTCTTGTAGGCTTCGATGAGGGTGGCGTCGTCAATTTTTGAGAGATCCGCAGTGCCGAACTCGCCTTCCGCGATCGCGATCTCCCGCCGTCGTTTCGGATCCTTGGTGAACGTTGCTTCGAACGCGCGACCGAAGTCGAGATCGGACGCGAGCAAACGCTGAAACTCGTTGCAAACGCGGTAGGCCGCGATCACTTCACGCGGCTGCGTGACTTTTTGCGCCGCGACGTTCGTTGCGAGCGCGGCAAACATCGCGACGATGAGCACGGGAAGGAGCGCGCTTTTCAAGAGTTTCTTCTTCAAGTCAGTGTAGTCCTGTTCGCCCGCGACCAAATCTCCCAACACTCGCCGCACACCGCGATGACCTTTCGCAAACTCGATCATCCGTTCGGTGAATGGCGCCCCCCAGAAGTTTCCGTAAAAACGCCGGCGCATTTGGGCGGCGCGCCGCAGTTCAGCGCCGAAGTCGTCGCGCCAGCTTGTTTCGTAAGAGTTCAAATCTCCGCGCGAGTAAGCTTCGGCAAATAACTCCCCCGAACGTAACGCGTAATAGATGCCTTCGCCGGTCACGGGATCCGCGAAACCGGCGGCGTCGCCGAGCAGCGCCCAATCGTCGCCGCAAACGATGCGGTTGTCCCAGGTGTGCGCGGCGAGACCGGGGATTCGGGCCGCGTAACGTTCGGCGGTGGATTGAAGTTGTTGGCGAATCGCGGCGGTGTCGCCGGACGACTGGTCATCTTTCCAGAAGTTAACGTTCGGATCTTTCGCATCGTCGCGTTGTTGGTAGTAACCGACCATGAATCGCCACAGCAGATCATCGAGCGGTTGATGCTCGAACGCATCCTGGGTGGTCGCGATGCCAAACGAGATGTGATCCGGCCGCGGAAAAGCCCACGCGTAACCAACCCACCGCGGCAGAAACGCGACCACTGTCCGCGCGGATCCGTTCGCGGGCAAAGGAGCGCGATAGCCAAACGCGACTTCCATGTCCGACGGGGAAAGTGGCCCAGCCAGCATCTTCGCGATGCCGCTGTTGGCGCCGTCAGCGCCTACCAAAACTGAACCGGTCCACTCGCCCGCATCGCTCTTTATTTGCCACGCGCCTTGCGCACGTTTGATGGTTCGGGCGGAGATCTTTGCGGCAAACACGTGCGCGCCGGCGTCTCGAGCTCGGTCGCGCAGGTAACCGTCAAACGCGACGCGCGAGTAAACAGCGAATGGCTCGTCGAGTTGCAGGTGAAGTTTCTTGCCGGCGGGTGAGTAGAGATCGAGTTCGCTGATGGTTCGGCCGACGGCATTCAGCAGGTTGGGCCAGGCTTTCAAAGCCTTCGCCGTTACGCCGCCGCCGCAGGCCTTCGGCTCGCCCGGCGGACGGCCATCAAACAACGCCACCTTTACTCCGCGACTCGCGAGTATTTCCGCGGCGAAACCGCCCGCGGGTCCGGCGCCGACAATCAAAACATCAAAATGGATCATTTGATCAATTGTGACACTCGTTCTTCGGCGTTAGAATAACAGCCGTTCCCGCCAAATCGCGAAAGCACTAACGATGACGGACCAGCGCAGTCATCTAGTTTTTTCCGGCATTGCACCACACCCGCCGATCATGGTGCCAGAGGTAGGCCGCGAGTCGATCGCCGGCGTGCGCCGTTCAATCGAGGCGATGGCCGAGTTGACCGAACGGCTGATCGCGAGTGGCGCCGAGTCTGTGGTGCTGATTTCTCCGCACGCGCCGCTCGAGATCGACTCGTTTGTCGCCTACGAAGGACCGGACGTTTACGGCGACTTTGCCAACTTTCGCGCCCCTGAGGCGAGTGTTTCCGCGCCCGTCGACGAGCAACTGTTGAGTTCCATCACTGAAGCTGCGGCCGCGGGTGGTTATCGCGTGAGTCTCCTGCCTGACGGCAATCTAGACCACGGCACGGCGGTCCCGCTCTACTTTCTGCTGCGCAACGGTTGGCAAGGGAAAGTGGTCGCACTCGGTTACAGCTTTCTTTCGAAAGAGGATCATCTGCGCTTCGGCGCGTGCATAAAAAGAGCGGTGGAAGAGGTTGGGCGGCCGGTGGGTTTCATCGCGAGCGGCGACTTGAGTCACCGGTTAGCGCCGCACGCGCCCGCGGGCTTCAATCCGGTTGCACACGTCTTCGATGAAACGGTGGTCGCTGCGCTGCGCGCCAACAATCCGCAGGGGATCGTGGACATCGATTACAACTTGCGCAAGGTCGCGGGTGAATGCGGCTACCGCTCGATGGTGGTGGCGATCGGCGCCGGCAGCGGGGTGCCGTCGTCGTGCGAGGTGATGAACTACGAAGCGCCGTTTGGCGTTGGCTACCTCGTGGCCCAACTGATTAATCAACGCGGCGAAGCAAAGGGTGACGATCTGCCGCGACTCGCGCGAGACGCGGTCGAGAGGTTTATTCGTTCGCACGAAGTGATTGAACCGCCGAGTGGCACGGGCAATTTGTTGTCTGTTCCGGCGCCGTGTTTCGTTTCGCTGAAAACGATGGAGGGAGAGTTGCGCGGCTGTATCGGAACGATCGAACCGGCGCGTGAAACCCTCGCGCAGGAAATCATCGCGAATGCGATCAGCGCGGCGATCAGCGATCCGCGGTTTGAACCGGTTAGCGAAGATGAGCTGTCGAACCTTCGTTATTCCGTCGACGTGCTGATGCCGGCCGAGGAGACGGTGCTTGAGGATCTTGATCCGGCTGTTTTCGGGGTGATCGTCGAAGAAGAGAGCAGCGGGCGGCGCGGGTTGTTGTTGCCTGACATTCCCGGCGTTGAGACGGCCGAGCAACAGGTCGAGATCGCGGCGCGCAAGGCGGGCATACCCGCGGGTACACCCGTCAAACTGTGGCGCTTCAAAGTCGAGCGATTTCGTGAGGGAGAAACGAGTTAGACGTCGAGGTTTCTTACGTCGAGCGCGTTGTCCTCGATGAACTTGCGCCGCGGCTCAACGGCGTCGCCCATCAACACGGTGAAGATTTCGTCGGTTTCGACCGCGTCGTCGATTCTCACTTCCAACAGCGTCCGCTTTTCGGGATTCATCGTCGTTTCCCAAAGCTGCTCCGGGTTCATCTCGCCCAGACCCTTGTAACGCTGGATCGACAAATCCTTCTTCGCCGCCGATAGCACCTTGTCGAGGAGGGCTTCGCGCGTCGGCACTTCCTCGGTGCTTCCGTTCTCACCGGAGATGAAGGGCGCCGCGAGCTCGTCTTCAAGATTCCGGAACAGCTCGACGGCCTTTTGAAACTCGACATAGCTGGCGAAGTTCCAGTCGACGATGATGTTGTGCCCGGAACTGGTGACCGTTTCGATTTCCCACAACCCGTGTTCTTCGTCGGGCGTGAGCTCGGTCTTGTAACCGGCTTTGTGTAGCGCGCCTTCGACTTTGGCCATCAGGTCGCCGTCCTGGAAAACCTTGCGAAGCGTCAGGCCTTCTCGGCGCAGCACGCCTTTGCGGCCGCTCAAGGCTTCGAGCAGGATGCTGAGCAGTTGCGAGTCGCCGCCGAGCCGTCGGGCGGCACGCTCACAGTAACTTTTAAATTCGACCATCCGCTCAAGCGCTCTGGCGAGTTCGCGGCCTTCGATGGCCTGATTTGCGCCCGCTGATTTGACGCTCATATCGCTGGTAGCCTGGCGCATCAGGTAACGAATCATTGAGCCTTCGTCTTTGATGTACTCCTCTTTCTTGCCGCGCTTTACTTTGAACAACGGCGGCTGAGCGATGAAGACGTGGCCGTTCTCGACCAGCGCCGGCATCTGCCGGTAGAAGAAGGTCAGGAGCAGCGTGCGGATGTGTGAGCCGTCTACGTCGGCGTCGGTCATCAGGATGATCTTGTGATAACGCAGCTTGGTTAGGTCGAAGTCGTCTTTCCCGATTCCCGTGCCGAGCGCGGTGATGAGCGACTTGATTTCGCTGTGACCGAGCATCTTGTCGAAGCGGGCCTTCTCGACGTTGAGAATCTTGCCTTTCAACGGGAGGATGGCTTGGTTCTTCCGATCGCGGCCTTGCTTGGCGGAACCGCCGGCCGAGTCGCCCTCGACGATGTAGATTTCGGACAGCGCTGGATCGCGTTCCTGGCAGTCGGCCAGCTTGCCGGGCAGCATGCTGGAACCCATGGCGCCCTTGCGGACGATTTCGCGGGCCTTACGGGCCGCTTCGCGCGCGCGGGCGGCATCGAGGGCCTTGCCGACGATCTTCCGCGCGACGGGCGGATTCTGCTCGAAGAACTCCGTCAGACGATCGTTCAGAAACGACTCGACCGCGCCCTTCACATCGGAATTCAGTTTTCCTTTTGTCTGGCCTTCGAACTGCGGCTGCGGCAGCTTCACGGAAATCACGGCGACGAGTCCTTCGCGCACGTCGTCGCCCGTCAGCGAGCCTTTGAAGTTTTTCGCCAGTCCGGACGATTGCGCGTAGGCGTTGATCGTGCGGGTGAACGAGGAACGAAAACCGGAAAGGTGCGTGCCGCCGTCGACGGTATTGATGTTGTTGGCGAATGAGTAGACCTTCTCGTCGTAACCGTCGTTGTACTGAATCGCCACCTCGATCGAAAGACTGTCGGATTCCCTCTCGAAATAGATCGGCTTGTCGTGCAGCGTGGACTTGTTCTTGTTCAGGTGCTTTACAAACTCGGCGATACCGCCTTTGTAGTAAAACTCGTGCGAGCGCTCGGGCTCCTCACGCTCGTCTTTGATCGTGATCCGGATGCCTTTGTTGAGGAATGCCTTCTCACGCAACCGCTCGGAAAGTTTGTCGAAACTGAAAGCTGTCTCGGTGAAGATCTGCGAATCGGGCTTGAACGTGATTTTGGTGCCGCGCTTGCGAGTCTTACCAGTCGATTGCAGCGGTGCGACGGGAATGCCGCGCGTGTATTCCTGTTCGTAGGTCCTGCCGTCGCGCCAGATCTCCAGGTGCAGATGCTCGGAAAGGAAGTTGACGCACGACACGCCGACACCGTGCAAGCCGCCGGAAACTTTATAAGCGTTTGAATCAAACTTGCCGCCGGCGTGAAGCTTGGTCATCACCACTTCCGCGGCCGACTTCTTTTCTTTCTTTATGTCGTCGACCGGAATGCCCCGCCCGTTATCAATGACGGTGATCGAATTGTCGAGATGGATCGCTACTTCAACTGTGTCGCAATAACCTGCCAGTGCTTCGTCAATCGAGTTGTCTACAACTTCATAAACAAGATGGTGCAGGCCCAGCTCGCCGGTCGAGCCGATATACATCGCCGGCCGTTTGCGCACGGCTTCGCGGCCTTCCAAAATCGTTATCGAGGACGAGTCGTAAGCTTGTCCCTTTTTAGTTTCTGTTGGTCCTACTGTTGACAATCTATTCTCCTAACTGCCCAGCTCTTATCTCGTCGTTTTAAGCGAAGAGCGATTTGGCCGAAACGTCAGGGGTGGCCTGACTGGTTCGGACTCTGCCGTCTTCAATCTCATAAACATTCGCCCGGGAAAAGAAACCTTCGACATACTGCCGCTTTGAGGTTGTAATGAAGGTTTGGGTGCGATTTTCAAGGTATTCCAGAAGGTGTCTAATCCTCCCCTCATCCAGTTCCGCGTCGACGTCGTCAATCAGGAAAACCGGATGTTCATCAGCCTTGGAATTATACAACGAAATCGCCGCTAAGTCTAATAATAACAATGCGCTACGTTGCTGTCCGGAGCTTCCGTAAACCCGGATTTCCCGGCCCTCGAGCTGAATCTCCCAATCGTCGCGGTGAGGGCCGATGAGAGCATGCCCGGCGGCGACTTCGGCGTTGACGCGAAGCGCGAGTCGGGAGCGTAGCAGCGACTCGTATTCAGCTAAATCACCTTTGGTTTCGAGAGATGAAACGTAGCGCGTGTGAATGTCGCGCCGGTCGAAGAGTTGGCGCTCAAGAGCGGCATTGAGAGCGGCGATATACTCTTCGCGCTCACGATGAATCTGCGTCGCGAGACGGACCAGTTGTTCGTTCCACGGGGCCAGAAGATCTTCAGCTTTTTCTAAACTGAATTCGCCTTCATTGGCGAGTTGGAGCACGCGATTTTTCTGTTTGATGACTTTGCTGTAGTCAGCGATCGTTTTCAGGTAAGCCGGTCTGATCGATGAGATACCACGGTCCAGAAATCTTCTGCGAGCTTCTGGTACGCCGCGAACAACTTCCAAGTCAGTTGCGGTGAAAGAGAAAACCTGAAGTTGAGTGAGGTATCGAGTAAGAGATTCTCGTTTGCCGTTAACGAAGATCATCTTCGAATTGCCGTGAAGCGTGACCTGTAGGTCTCTTTCGAGTTCGGTGCCTGCAGTGACGTTACCGCGAACAACCGCGATTTGTTGGCCGAATTTTATTGCTTCCTGGAGACGTTGTGTGCGGAACGACTTGCTGCGGGCCAGGACATGAATCGCTTCCAACCAATTCGTTTTGCCCTGGCCGTTGTTACCGTAGATGATGTTGAGGCGAGGTCCCCATTCGATTCTTCCACTGAGGTTCCTGAAGTTTGTCGCTTCAATTGCCGCGAGCAGCATTCAGCGATATTAACTCAGATCCGCATCGGCATCACGACGTACTTGTAATCCACGTCGCCATTTTCTGATGGCTGCAATTGCGCCTGAGAGTTGGAGTCTTTGAACTCAAACGCAATCCTGGCATCGCCGATTACGTTGAGAAACTCTTGCAGGTATTGCGCATTGAAACCGATGTCCGTGGCTTCGCCGGTGTAGTCGGTTTGCAGTGTTTCATTTGCTTCACCTTCTTCGGCGTTTTGCGAGCTGATGACGAGCTGATTCGGCTCGAGATGAAAACGAATCGCGTGCGATCTTTCGTCTGCCATCAAAGCCACGCGCCGGATCGCCAGGTTCAGCAAACTGCTGTTGAATTCAACCGATTTGTCGTTGTTCTTTGGCATCACCATTTCATAATTCGGAAACTGCCCGTAGAGCATGCGAGAAATCAGGAGGCGCGTTCCAACCTGAAAATAGATGTGGTTTTCGTCCATTCCGAGGCTGATGTCGTCGTCAAAACCTGCCGTTAGTTTGGTTAATTCGGCCAGCGTTTTGCGCGGAATGAGCGTATCGATCCTTTCGTTGGAACCGTTTCGCGGTATGTTCTTCTTTTCGACGTAAGCCAGCCGGTGGCCGTCCGTCGTGACCATCTTCGCGCCGGCTTCATCAAGCACAAACTTGGCGCCGGAAAGCGTGTAGCGAGATTCTTCCTGAGTGATAGCAAAGATGGTGCGGTCGATGAACATTTTGATCACGCCGGCGGCGAGTTTGGTTGGCGCTGATTTGAACGACGGCACTTCCGGAAACGCATCGCGCGACACGCCCACCATCTTGAAACGCGCGCGATCGCATTTCACCGTCACCCAATCATTGTCTTCCTTCTTGAAACTCACCGGCGCATCGGGAAGCAAACGCGCGATTTCGAAAAGTTTTCGTGCCTGCACGCACATCGAACCGGGGGTCATGATCTCTTCGGCGTCCATATCGCAGCGAATCGTCACGTCGAGATCGGTGCCGGTGATCCGAATCGTCGTCTCACCAACGGATTCGATCAGTATGTTTGAAAGCACCGGAATCGTATTCTTCTTCTCGACGACGCCCTGAACGAATCCGAGTTCCTTTTGCAAGTTCTGTTTGCTTATGACGAATTGCATTTGCTATTACTCCTTCGCGCTGATCACGAGCGCGATTCTGTTACCACTGATCTAAAAACTAAATATAAAGATCTAGTAGCAGTAGTAGGTGCCTGTGGAAATGTGGAAAACCAGCCTAAACCTTTACCGACTGACTGCTTAGCCTTCAACAACCGCCTGTGGAAACTGTTTGAGTTTCTGCTTGAGCTTCGGAAAAAATCTGCGGTGGCGAAACATTATCACATTTCCACAAGATGTTCTCGGTGGGTCTCTGTGGAAATGTGGAAAACTATTTCTGCAACGACTCCGAAAGTTCACTAATCAGGCGCTGAAGCGTCACATCCGTCGCTACCAGCGACTCAATTTTTTCCACAGAATGGATGACCGTCGTGTGATGTTTGCCTCCGAACGCGCGACCAATCTCCGGATAACTGTGTTTGGTCAAATGCTTACAAAGATACATCGCGATCTGCCGCGGGTGAGCAATGTTTCGCGAGTTAGTCTTTGAAACAAGCTCTTCGCAAGTGAGTTTGTAAGCTGAGGCCACCAACTTCTGAATCTGCTGAATCGTGATAACGCCGGGTTCCTCTTCTTTCGCGATGTTACGAATCGCGTCCTGCGCCAACGTTTTGGAAATTGGTTCGCCGCGCAACGAGGAGATCGCAATCAGCCGGACCAAAGAACCTTCGAGTTCGCGGATGTTGCTCTTCACGCGGCCAGCGATAAATATCGCGACGTCATCCGGAATCGCGACGCCGATCAGATCACCTTTGCGTTTTAAGATTGCGATCTTCGTTTCCAGGTCCGGTGGTTCGATATCGGCAATCAAACCCCACTCGAAACGAGAGTGCAGGCGTTCCTCAAGCGTGGGAATCTCGCGCGGCGCACAGTCGGAACTGATCACGATCTGCTTTTGCTGATCGTAAAGCGCATTGAAAGTGTGGAAGAATTCTTCCTGTGTGCGCTCCTTTCCCGCCATGAACTGCACGTCGTCAATCAGCAAGACGTCGACCGAACGATACTTTTCGCGAAAACTCTGTGTCTTGTCGTAACGAATCGCATTGATCAGGTCGTTCATGAATCGTTCTGACGAGATGTAGCAGACTTTGAGATGTTGATTGCGGGATTTGATCGCGTGACCGCACGCGTGCATCAGGTGGGTTTTGCCGAGACCCACGCCACCGTAGACATAAAGCGGATTGTACGTTCGACCCGGCGCTTCGGCGACCGCGAGTGAAGCTGCGTGCGCAAACTGGTTGCAGGAACCAACAACGAAGCTCGCGTAGGTGTACTTGGAACTGAGCGAAGGCTCGATCAGCGCGGGTGCGGCGGCCGTGGCGGCGCCGCCAATCTGGACGACCGGTTCGATCAAGACTTCCGGAAGTTCTTCACTAACCGGCTGCGGGTCAGTCGCACCCACTATGTCCGGGATCCATTCCGGAACTTTCCCGATCACCCAACCCACTGAATAACCAGCAAGTCGCTGCTCGTTTAGCGACTCGTCCAGGGCGTCAGCATAGTTGCTCACCACCCAATCGCGCACGATTTGATTCGGCGCTCGCAGGTGAATCACATGCTCCGCGCTGTCCAGTCGCTCAAACTGAATCGGTCGGAACCAGGTTTCTAAGGTTTGCTGATTTAATCTGTCCTGAAGGGAATGAAGAATGCGGCCCCAGACATTACTCTCAACAGAAGTGTTCATTCGTCGCCTGCCTGCCCCGGCGACGCGCCCCTAAAAAGTTTTCCACAACGTTTTCCACAGCTAGTGGAAAAATCCGACCGCTTAAAGTAATGCTTTAAAGTCTTGTGGTATCAACTGTTTACGGGGAGTCGTCCGCAAAGCCAGCGGAGACTAACATAGAACTTTCGAGACGATCAAGAGACCTCAACCTAATAAAACAGCCTCAGGTCAACAAAGTTGAACTGAGCCCATTTTGCCGCCTCGCGTCTGTTACGGTCGCCTGAGGAACCCGACTACCGGGCCGTTTTCTTGACATAACTTTTGACGGCGATTAGTCTTAGCGTTTTCGTTTTGGAGGAGATTCATCACTATGTCCAAGCGCACTTTTCAACCTAACAACAGACGGCGTGCCAAGACCCATGGGTTTCGCGCGCGGATGGCCAGCAAAAATGGCCGTCTGGTACTAAAAAGACGTCGGGCCAAGGGGCGCAAGCGGCTTACTCCGGCACATTACTAAACTACATTTGCGCCATGATGCATGCGGAATTATTTGCGAGATTCGGGAGAATTCCAGCACGTCTACAGAAACGGCAAACGGTATGACGGCGTATTCATCACCGTGTTTGTCCTCGAGAACGAAGCGTTGAATCATCGCCTCGGCGTGACCGCTTCGAAAAAGGCGCTTGGTAAAGCAGTACAGCGAAATCGGGCCAAGCGGCTGCTGCGCGAAACTTTTCGTTCGAATGAACCGTCTTTAAGTGCGCTGACGAAGAATTACGATTGGGTTCTGAACGCAAAGCCGGCGGTGCTGAGTCAAAAGTTGAATGCGCCGCGGCAGGAGTTAGAGGGGATCATTGAGAAGGTTGGCAGGCTGGAACAGCGGGAACCGGTTGGGTAAGTGATGGTTGTGTGTGAAACAGGTTCTGATCTCATTTCTCAAAGTTTATAAGTTGGCGATATCACCACTGCTACCTCCCTCGTGTAGATTCACTCCCACGTGTTCTGTATACGCTGTTGACGCAATTTCCCGCTACGGCGCTGCGCGGGGTACTGTGTTGGCCGTCCGGCGACTGCTTCGTTGCCATCCATTCAATCCCGGAGGCTACGATCCGGTTAAATAGCCGGTTGCTTACGATTACAAATGCAACAACAACGACTTTTGCTCGCGCTGGTGCTGTCCCTGGGAATTCTGTTTCTGTGGACGTATTTCTATCCAACTCCGGCACCTAAAACTCAGCCGCAACAAGGGGCGGCCGCGACGCCGTCGCCGGCTGCTGCTCCGACAGCCTCGCAAACGCTGCCTGCGACTGCTTCAACAGCGACGCCGAGCGCGGCGATAACCCAGGCTCCCCAACGCACGATCACCGTCAAAACAGATCTGTACGAAGTGAAGTTCGACACGCGCGGCGCCGAACCGATTAGTTGGATCATCAAGAAAAATAAGTACAGCGGCAGTGAGATCTTTTCGGTGGCAGGTAAGAAGAGCGACCGCAAACCGCTCGAACTAATCTCGCCGGAAGGACTAAACCGTCAGCCGCGCCAGGTACCGTTTCAGTTGCAAACCGGCGATGCCGCGCTCGACGGCGTGCTTGCTTCGTCGACGTATCGCGTCGAAGGCGCTGATGCGTCGAATGGCGACGTGGAGTTAAACCTCGGCTTCGGCGAGAAGAAGCAACTTACTTTCGTGCTCGAAGATGGCAGCGGGCTTCAAGTCAGAAAGTCGATCGCGTTCGATGCCGAGAAATATGAGACGGATCTTTCGTTGTTGGTGAAGCGGGGCGATGCGGTTGTTCCGCAGGTGAAGGTAGCGATTGGGCCGAGTATCGGCGATCAGGGCGTCGCTCATCACACGTTTTACTCAGTCGCTCCGGAGGCGGTGTCGTATGTTGGCGATAAGCTCGAGCGTCATACCGCCGCTTCGATCAACGGGAGCAGCAGTAGTCCGGATCGGCTGGTGTTGAGTGGAGCCGCGGATTGGGCCGGTGTCGCTGACACGTATT
>Ga0081539_10003250_pt1 | contig 20431 bp, 19 predicted proteins | sample TabmetS4T2R2_FD_71023 | JGI IMG/M metagenome (GOLD analysis project Ga0081539, IMG submission 71023) | Tabebuia heterophylla rhizosphere microbial communities from the University of Puerto Rico - S4T2R2 | ecosystem: Host-associated > Plants > Roots > Rhizosphere ...
CGGCCATCGCGACGATGCCCGACGCGCCGCCCGCCACCATCCCGAGCGCGGCGGTCGGGCGGTCGAGGCTCGTGAACCGCGCGAGCGCGTCCCCGCATGCGAGGCTCAGCACGAGCGTCGCGATGCTGACCAGCGTCACGGCCACCCACGCGTTGGCCGCGGCCTCCAGCGCGTCGGACCGCAGGTACGCCCCGAGCGCCACGCCGGTGACCGCCTGGGCGCCGCGGAAGGCGAGCGGCGGCACGTCGAGCCTCCCCGGCCAGCGGAGCGCGATCGCCAGTCCGACCAGCAGCGCGCCGAACAGATAGGAGGACGGCAGGCCGGCGGCGTCGATGAGCCACCCCGCGAGGAGGATCGCGGCGAACGCGCCGGTCCACTGCCTCACCCGAGGCGGCGCCGCCCCGCGAACGCCTTGCCCAGCGTGACCTCGTCGGCGTACTCCAGGTCGGCGCCGACCGGCAGGCCGCTCGCCAGCCGCGTCACCGCCACCGACGGGGCGCGCTCGCGCAGCGCGTCCGCGATGTGCATCGCGGTCGCCTCGCCCGTCGTCGTCGGGTTCGTCGCGATGACGACCTCCGTCACGCCGTCGGCCTCGACGCGGTCGTAGAGCTCGGCGAGGTGCAGGTCCTCGGGGTCCACGCCGTCGATCGGCGACAGCGCGCCGCCGAGCACGTGGTAGCGACCGCGGAACTCGTGGGTGCGCTCGACGGGGATGACGTCGCCGGCCTCCTCCACGACGCAGATGACGGTCGGGTCGCGGCGCTCGTCGGCGCAGATGCGACAGCGCGGGCCGTCGGCGAGGTTGAAGCAGACCTCGCACGGACGGATGAGCGCCTTGACCTCGCTGATCGCCGACGCGAGGGCGTTCGCCTCGTCGTCGGTGCTGCGGAGGATGTGGAACGCGAGGCGCTGCGCGGTGCGGGCGCCGATGCCGGGCAGCCGGCCGAGCTCGGTGATGAGGCGCTGGACCGGCGGCGCGTGCAGGGTCTACCTCTTCTTCTGCGCGCGGCGCGCTGCGCGGTTGGGCGCGGCGCCTCCAGGCAGTCCTCCGCCGAGACCGCCGGGCAGCCCTCCGCCGAGGCCGCCCAGCGCCTCGAGCATGCTCGAGGGATCCATGTCGCCCATGCCGCCGCCGAGCTTGGAGGACGCGAGCTCCTCGACCTGGCGCAGCGCCTCGTTCACGGCGGCGGTGACGAGATCCTGGAGCATCTCGACGTCGTCGGGATCGACCGCGTCGGGGTCGATGGTGATCGACTGCACGCGCAGGTCTCCGGACGCCACGACCTTCACCATGCCGCCGCCGGCGGAGGCCTCGACGCGCTCGTCCTTGAGCGCCTCCTGCGCCTGCTGCTGCGCGGCCATCATCTCCTGGGCCTGCTGGAGCATCTTCGAGAGGTTCGGGGGCTGCGGCATCAGGCGGTCTCCTCCGGGGGCGCCTCGGGGACGATCTCCTCGGCGTCGAACTCTGTCACGAAGCGAGCGATCCACTCCTCCTCGGAGAGGACCGGCGCGGGGCTCGGCCCGTCACTCCCGCCCGCGAGCCGGCCCTCGATCTCGCGCAGCTCGTAGGAGAGGCTTGGCACCTGACCCGTGACGGCGCGCAGCGCCTCCTGGACGCACTCGCGATAGGCGGCGCTGTCGGCCTTCCGGCGCAGGAACTCCGAGCCGGGCGGGAACGCGACGACGAGCTCGCCGTCGTCCAGCGCGACCGGCCGCGACTCGGCCAGCACGCTCGCGCAGAGCATGTTCGTGGACTTCAGGTGGTCGAGGACGGCGGGCCACACGGCCCGGACTCCCTCCAGCCCGTCGCCGGACGGCCGGGGCGGCGGCGGTGGCACGGCCTCGGTCTGCGCCTCGGGAGCCGGTGGCGGCGCCTTCGGCGGCGGCGGGGATCCCTGCGGGCGCCCTTCCTCCAGCGCCTCGATGCGCGACAGCAGCGCCAGCTGCGACGGATCGACCTGCGGCGACGCCGCCTTCACGAGCGCCAGCTCCAGCTGCGTGCGCGGGTCGGCGCCGTTGCGCCCCGCGTCCAGCGCGGCCGCGAGGAGGTCGAGCAGCCGCGTCACGTCGGCCCGGCCGACGCGCGAGGCCTGGTCGACGACCCGTGCGTCCCGGTCGGGCGTCAGCCGCAGCTCCGCGGGCAGCTCGCCGAGCGCCTGGACGAACATCAGGTCTCGCGCGTGGGCCTCGAGGTCCTTCACGAAGACCGTGGGATCGCGCCCCGTGTCGACCAGCCGCCCGGCGGCCAGCAGCGCGGCGCGCGCGTCGCGGGACGCGACCGCGTCGAGCGCCTCGAACAGCAGGTCGGTGTCGGCGACGCCCAGCACGGCGAGGACGTCGTCGGTCGTGATCGTCTGGCCCGAGTAGGTGACGAGCTGCTCGAGCGTGCCGAGCGCGTCGCGGAAGGATCCCGTCGCGTGCCGGGCGAGCAGCGCCAGCGCCTCGGGCGGGACGTCGATGCCCTCCTCGTCGCTGACCCTGCGCAGCACGCCGGTGATCTGCTCGACGGTCGGGCGGGTGAAGTCGAACCGGTGGCAGCGGTCCACGACCGTCGGGAGCACCTTCTGGGCCTCGGTCGTCGCGAGCACGAAGATCGTGCGCGGCGGCGGCTCCTCGAGCGTCTTGAGGAACGCGTTCCAGGCCTGCGGCGAGAGCATGTGCGCCTCGTCGAGGATGTAGACCTTGTGCCGCCCGGACACCGGCGCGAACGCCACGCGCTCGCGAAGGTCGCGGATGTCGTCGACGGAGTTGTTGGACGCGGCGTCCATCTCGATGACGTCCATCGAGGTGGCCGCGGCGATCGCGACGCACGACTCGCACCGCCCGCACGGCTCGGTCGTCGGCCCGTGCTCGCAGTTCAGGCAGGCGGCGAGGATCTTCGCCATCGACGTCTTGCCGGTCCCGCGCGACCCGACGAACAGATACGCGTGGTGGACCTTGTCCTGCTCGACGGCGTTGCGCAGCGTGCGGACGACGTGCTCCTGCCCGACGACCTGGTCGAACGTCCGCGGGCGGTGGCGGCGATACAGCGAGGGACCCGTGGGCACCCCCGCGAGTCTAGAGGTGGCAACAGCGGCTTCCCCGACCCGCCGGATACCGTCCGGCCGCATGCGGGCTCTGCGCTTCGTGGCGGGCATCGCCGCGGGTGCTGCGGCGCTGTGGCTGCTCGCCGGCCGGGGCCTGGCGAACTACGACACGCTCTACGCGCTCGTGTGGGGGCGGGAGATCGCGGCGGGACACACGCCGGACCTCGACGTCCCGATCGCCCCGACGCCCCACCCGCTCGCGAACCTCGGTGCGGTCCTCCTCGCGCCGCTGAGCAACTCTGGCTCGCAGCTGCACGGGGAGGCGGCGGTGGACGTCGTGCTCGCCGGGGGCTTCGTGGCGCTCGCCCTCCTCGGCTGGGTCGTCTTCGCGCTCGCGCGCGCGTGGTTCGGGACCTCGGCGGGGGTCGCGGCCGCGCTCATCGTGGTCACCCGCGTACCGGTTCTCGACTTCGGCGCGCGCGCGTACGTGGACGTCCCGTTCCTTGCGCTCGTGCTCGGCGCGCTGCTCGTCGAGACGCGCAGGCCGCGGGCGGGCGCGCCGGTCCTGCTCCTGCTGGCGGCCGCCGGCCTGCTCCGGCCCGAGGCGTGGCTGTTCTCGATCGCGTACGCCGGATGGCTGATCTGGCAGGAGCGCCGCGTCGTCCCGGTGGCCGCCCTTGCCCTCCTCGCCCCGATCGGGTGGATGCTCCACGACCTGGCGATCACCGGCGACCCGCTGCACTCGTGGCTCGACACGCGCGAGAGCGCGCAGGAGCTCGGCCGCGTCACGGGACTCGACGCTGTGCCGGCGGCGATGCCGCGCCGCCTCGGCGAGATCCTGCGCGAGCCCGGGCTCTTCGCCGCGGCCGGCGGCGGCCTGCTCTGCCTGGCCTGGCGCCGAGGGGAGCGCGGCGTGCGGCTCGGAGCCATCGCCGGCGTCCTTGCCATCGCCGCGTTCTGCGTCCTCGCCGCGGGTGGACTCCCGATCCGCACCCGCTACCTGCTGCTCGCGGCGTGCGTGCTCGCCGTGTTCGCCGGCGCCGGCCTGTTCGGCTGGCAGCAGCTCCCGCCCGGGCCCAGGCGCACGTGGTGGGCGCGCTTCTCGGCGCTCGCCCTGCTCGCGTTCGTGGCGTTCGGGCCGCTGCAGGTGCAGCGCATCGAGAGCCTCCGCGACGCGCTGCGCATCCAGGACGGCATCCAGGACGACCTCGGCGAGGTGGTCGCCCGTGCGCCGTGCACGCCGTTCGCGGTGCCCAACCGGCGGCCGGTGCCGCTCGCGGCGCTCTGGCGCGGCGTCCCGCCCGGGTCGATCGCCGACGCGCAGGAACGTCTGCCCGCGTCCGGGACCTATGTGCTCCCGCGCACCCCGTCGGTCGCGCGCGACTACATCCTCGACCCGCGCGACCTGGATCGACGCGTGCCGCCGGTTCCGGCCGGCTGGCGGGAGCTGCGCGGCAACGCCTCGTGGCGGATGGCGGCCCTGTGCCGGAGCGGCGCGGCCGGATAGCGTGCGCCCATGGAGCCGCCCCGCCAGAGCCCGTGGATGACGGCGCTGGAGATCGCCCTCGCCATCATCCTGCCGATCGCGGGCCTCGTGATCGCGATCGTGCTCCTCGCGACGAGGCGCACGCGCGAAGGCACCATCGTCTTCACGGCGACGGTCGTCGGCGCGGTGGTCGCGCTTCTGCTCTACCTCTGACGGGTCGACCCCGTCAAGGAGATGGACCGTGCACCCCTCGTCGAGACGACGTCCCGGGCGCTTGTCGACTGATACGGCTCCGGCGCGGGGGGTCCCGCTGCGCCTGCCGGTGACCGCTTAAGGCTGCTTCCTTCCGGACCTGACCTGGTTCACGGACCGACATCGCGCGGGGCCCGTGCCATCAGCACCGCACCAGACGGGCTGACCCCGAGGCGAACGCCCCTCGGAGGGGAGTTCGGCCTCGCTAGAGCGGATTGCGAGTACAGGGCTCCGCTACGTCCCCGCCTAGCACGGTCCGCCACTGAGCCTACTGCGCGGCTCAGCGCAGTGGAATCGCGCGTAGGCCCGAACGCGTCGCGGCGTGGATGAAGGGTCCCTCGCGCGCCGCGAGCGCGTCGATCGCCCGCCACTGCGTGAGCAGGATCTCGAGCTGGCCCCAGGTCCCGCCCGCGTCCCGGCCCGAGAGAACCACGAGCTTGGCGCGGTGCTCGGCCACCGAGGCGATCCAGGCGCGGTGGTCCTCGACGTGGGCGTCGCGGGAGATGACGAGCCAGCCGGCGTCCGCCGGGATCGCCTCGGGGTGGCCGGGGTAGGCGATGTCCGAGCGCAGGCCGGCGAGGACCTTCGCGAGGGGCAGCACGTCCTCGTCGAGGTAGAACCGGATCACAGCGATCCCTCGAACGCCAGCGCCGCGCGGACGTCGCCCTCGCTCAGGTCGAAGCCGGCGGCGATCTCCGCGATCTCCTCCCCCGCCTCGTGGTGCTCGTGCAGCACCTCGGTGCTGACCCCGGCCACGGCAGGTCGGCCGTAGCGCACGCCGGGATCGATCCGCACGGGCGATTCGGGATCCGCGCCGGGGCGGAACGCGATCGGCGCATGCCCGTCCCACGTCACCCGGTCGACGAACGACTGCGACGCCTCGGTCAGGACGAGCTGGTCGCGGGTGACGGACACGAGGAAGAGCCCCGGTCCGAGGCCGACCTCCTCCTGGGCCTCGATCACGAGCTGGCGGCCGACGCCGACGTAGGGACGCCGATTGGCGAGCGGGTAGGGCACGCCGAGCTTGTCGCGCAGGGCGCCGATGAACGCGCGCAGCTCCGGCATGGGCACGTCGAGCTCGCGGCGGTACTGGCGCAGCAGGCCGGCCTCGACGAACTCCGCCCACGTGACGGTCGCCCTCCCCGTGGGCTCGGCGCGCAGGATGGACCGGTAGACGTGCCCGTCGCGGACGCGACCCTCCAGCCAGTAGTGCAGCGTCGCCTGCGGCACGCGCAGCAGCCGAGCCGCCTCCGCCTCCGTGTACAGCTCCCGTTCGGGAGATGCCCGCGTCACGTTGCAGATTGTCCTGCACCCGATTCCGGAGCCCCTGTGCGCCGGAATCCGTGCACGCGAACTTGTGCGGAATTCGGGCTGGAACCACCACAAATCTCCATAGTGGTGGCGCATCCGGGTGAGGCGTGCAATCTCCGCGCCGGATTGCAAGCTCTCAAGGAGGGGTGCAGCATGCGACGGCTGCTCGTCGCCTGTCTGCTTACCGTTTCGGCGGCATGGGCGCTGCCGGCGGTCTCGAGCGCAGGGACGTACATCGACTACGAATGCGCGACCGCCGCGGGCGTGCCGGTCAAGGCGGAGGGATTCACCGCCACGGAGTCGCCGAAGTCCTCGGCGCTGAACACGTGCAGCACGGCCGCGCAGGGCGGGCTCAACCTCGGTCTCGCGAGCGATCCCACCTGGACGGGCGGCCTCGGCGCGCTGGAGCGCTTCCAAGCGCCGCCCGACACGAGGATCGCCGCCGTGTCGCTCAAGCGCTCCACGTCGGGCGCTCCCACGGGCAGCTCGTTCCTCACCTACCAGATAAACGTCGACGGTGCGCTCATCGACGGCTGCCTGCCGAGCGCGGGCTGCAACGGCGACGTCGCCGGCACCGTGTCGAGAGACGGCCTCAACGCGGGGACGCTGGATCTCACCGCGGGCTGCGGCGGGACCATCGCGAACACCTGCACCACCCCGATCCGGCTCGAAGCGAGGAGCGTGGCGGTCACGCTGCGCGACGACACGCCGCCGATCCCCAGCAACCTGCGCGGATCGCTCTTCGCGGCCGAGGCGAAGTCCGGGACCGTCGACGTGGTGTTCGACGTCACCGACCGCGGCGGCGGCGTCTACCGCACGGTCACGACGATCGACGGCAAGCTCTACGAGGCCAAGCCCGTCGCGCTCGGCGCGTGCGCCGACATCGACCCGTCGAACTCCAACCCCTACGAGTTCGCGGGCGCCGTGCCCTGCCCCCTCTCCCAGGTCGGCCTCACCTCCACGATCGACACCACGAAGCTCACCGAAGGCGTCCACACGATCGGCGTGTCGGTCGAGGACGCGGCCGGCAACAGCACGCCCGTCGTGGCGCCGGGCTCCCGGTTCACCGTGCGCAACGGCGTGCCGAACGGCTCACCCGCGGGCCGCACCGTGAACGGGCGGCTGAAGATGTGGTTCCGCGACACGCGCACGTCGCGCCAGACGAGCGTCTTCGGCACGCGCGTCGTCGTGCGCGGGTACCTGCGCGACCGCCGCGGGCGCGGCATCCGCGGAGCCGAGGTGGAGGTCTTCCACTACGTCGCCGGGCGGCGGCGGCTCCTGAAGACGGGCCTGCGGTCGCGCCGGTACGGCCGGCTGACGCTCATCCTGCCGATGAACCTCTTCGGCGACTCGCGCGGCACTCGGCGCATCGCGTTCTACTACCGCGCGATCCGGCCGGGCTCGGTGACGTCCCGCGCCAACCTGTACCTCACGATCCGCAACCGTCGCGGCGGGCCGCAGACGGAGGGGAACTAGCGGCCCGGGGCGGCTCCTCATAGCATCGGGATCGCCGCATGCGAGGAGACATGCGGCGATCCCGATCAAGGAGGGGACATGACGGGTCTGCGCAGGCGCACGGTCGCCGTGCTGCTGGTCGGCGCCACGGTGCTCGGAGGCAGCGCCGCCGCCGTGTACGCGACGGGGAACGGGTCCGGTCCGCCCCCACAGCGCCACGGGCCCGGACACGGGCATCACCGCGGGCAGGGATTCCCGCCCAGCGTCGATCGCTTCAACCTGGCCGGCTACAAGATCAAGACGACCTACACGCTCGGCCGCAACACCGGCAACGCGTTCGAGCAGACCTACACCGGCACGACCGTGCAGGGCGTCCCGGTGGCGGGCCCGTTCGTGGGGACGACGTTCCCGCCGCAGAACTACGTGGCCCTGCCGATCGCGCACAAGACGCTGTACATCGCCTGGCTCGACCCGGCGACGAACGCCATCGTCGACGCGTTCGTCATGAACTTCAAGACGGGGGTGGTCTTCGACTACGCGCCCGGCAGCGCGCAGCCCGAGAGCTCGGGGACGGTGCGCATCCTGCAGAAGGGCGCGACGCGCCTTCCGTAGCCTCGACGTTCCGGGACGGCCGGCCGCGGGCCGGCCGTCCTCGTATCATGCGTAGCTCTGAGGGCGCGTAGCTCAGTGGGAGAGCGCTCGCTTCACACGCGAGAGCGCCACCCATAAAGTCCCTGCAAATACGGAATATGAGCGGGCGGTGGATGCGGCTATCCTCCTTTGCGATCCGCCTTTCCTATGCCGAGGCCCCTGACAGGAAGCATCGTGGAACGCCGCTTGACCGACGGCCGCGTGGTGTTCGACGCGGTCATCCGCAAGCGTCAGGCGGTCATCGGATATGCGCCGGAGTGGTCGCGAGGCCGGGCGCAGCACCTTCTCGACAACGTGCTCGTGCCGCGCGCCAAGTTGGGCCAGCCGTGGTGGGAGGAGCTCGAGCGCCGCGCGGCCGACGACGCCGCGGCGTCACGCGAGCAGGTGACGTTCGCCGAGGCTGCCTCCGAGTACGTCAACCGGGTGCAGAGCCAGTACGACAACGCGTCGACCCGCAACGCGTACATGTCGCCGGTCATGAAGCACGTTGGCCCCTTCTTCTCCTACGAGGGCAGCCGGCCGCGCCTCGTGGCTGAGACGAAAGGCACGCTGGTCTCCGCATTCACCAGCGCGAAGATGCGCGAGCGCGAGGTCCTGGCCGACCTGGCCGACACGCTCGCCGAGCTCGACGACGACGTGCTGCGCAGCCCCGAGGCGCTTCGCGCGCAGCTCGACACCAAGGAGGAGTGGGAGCTGCTGGTTCGCTATGGCCAGCGCGGCGGGCGCACTCCGCTCGCGCAGGCGCTCAGGGACGACGATCGGCGGCGCATCTCTCTGTCGTCGCGTGGACTTTCCAATAACGAGATCAACCGCTGCCTGGCGCGGCTGCGCGACATCCTCGACCTCGCGCGGGAGGAGTTCGGTGTCGACATCGGCGACCCGACTCGGAGGCGCAGCGTGCCGCGAACGGACCCGCCGCGCTCGTGGTTGCGGCCGTTTCACCTGCAGGCCGTCTTTGACGCCGCGGATGAACTCGACGGCCGTCGCAGCCGTGGTGGACCCGACTATCGGCTCCTGGGCCGCAAGCCGCTGGTTGTCCTCCTCGGGTTGGGCGGCCCGCGAGTCTCGGAGGTCGGCGCGGCCGTGTGGGGTGACGCGCACCTGCACCAGGAGCGGGCGGTGCTGCACATCCCCGAGGCGAAGACGAGCGCAGGTCTGCGCGACCTGCGGCTCCATCCGCTGGTACGCAACGTGCTGGCCGAGCGCAAAGAGTCGCTTCAGCCGCGCGACGCCGACCCGATCCTTGCGACCGCTCGCGGCGGGCGCCGCGACCGCAACTCGATCCGCAACCGGCTGCTCAACCCGACACTTGCGCGCGCCGGTGAGCTTCTGGCGGAACGGGATCTTCCGCCGCTTCCTGATCGCGTCACCCCCCACACGTTCCGGCGGACCTATCTCACGTACCTGGCGTGGGCCGGCGTGCCGCTCCGCCGGGCGATGTCCCAGGCCGGCCACAAGGACGCGAAGCTAACGCTTCAGATCTACCAACAGGACTTTCCCGACGACCCTGTGGCCCTCATCCAGGTGAAGACCTGGCTCGGCTTGGAGGCCGAATCGCCCGGCTGAGCAGGAAGGATCGACGCGTCGCAACGGGTGCCCACTGCAGCGGCGACCGGAAAGCGGCGGTCGGACCGGCCGGCGTCTGCGGGGCCCGCAGCGTGGCGCTTGCCGGCGGAGCGAGGTCGCTGGACTGGAGGCGCCGCAGAGCGGCAAAGGGGGCGATCGGCCGCTTCTGCGTGCCAGCTCGTCCGCCGACGCCAGCGCGACCCTTCCCGCGAGCAAACCTCGTTCGGATCTTCCCGGTTGGCCATGTATCGAGCGCTACGCGCTTGGTGCTAGCATGACGGCATGTAAGCGATTTGACGGCATCAAGCCGGTGCGGGAGAATCCGATCATGCAGGCGGTGAAGTTCACGTTGCGCTTCGAGAACCCCGAGACGCATGAGATGCTGCGGCTGCTGGCTGAGCGCTGGGGCATCTCGATGAATCGCTTGGCCGAGGACATCCTCGAGCGCGAGCTGCGCATCGGGGCGCTGTTGGAGGAGGCGGCGGTGCTGGAGACGCTCAAGCTGCTGCGCCGCTACCGCCCAGAGCGCGAGCTTGCGGCGGACTTGGCGGCGATCGCGCGTGCCGAGGTGGAGGTCGACGACCCCGCCGAGGGACGCATGGTCGACGCCGCCGCGCTCTCCGACCCGCACGGCATCGCCGCCGCGTTCGCCTCCTGACGGTTGCCGGTCCCGTGGAACGACGACCCTGCGGGGTCGGCGCCGACCATCCAAGCCAATCTCGCTGGCGTGCTCGCGGATCTGGCCGCCAGCGCGCAGCGGCGCGACCCGCCGGCGGTGTCGATGGCGCTGGAGTGGCATCGCCGCATCTACGACGGGGTGGCGCTGCCGGTGGACTACTACGCCGGGCACATCCGCGACAGCGATCCCGCCTATGCGGAGCTGTTCGGCTACGAGGTCGCGGTCGGGGCTCGGCCCGGCGTTCCCTCGGCCGAGGTGCCCGACGCGCTGGCCCACTTCGAGGACACCGCGCGGTCGACGGTCGCCACCGTCGACGGGCTGGTGGCGCCAGGTGAACCGCCGCGCGACTTCGACGCGCTGCGCGCGGTGCTGAATCTGTGCGCCGGGCTGCACGGCGAATGGATCCGCATCCACCCGTTTGCCAACGGCAACGGCCGCACCGCCCGGCTGTGGGCCAACTGGGCGGCGGTCCGCTATGGCCTGCCCGCGTTCGTGCGTGCGCGGCCACGACCGGAAGGCATCGGCTACGCAATGGCCGCCTACGCCTCGATGGCCCGCGACCACTCCGTCATGGTCGGCGTCCTCCTGCAGATGCTCGACGAGCGACTGCGTAACGCGCCCTGACCGGTCGCGCTGCTACGTCGCAGTGCGACCGTCTCGAAACCGTCGCGGGCGAAACCGTGACCACGGGGTCGAGCGACTCCATGTAGCGACGCGACTCGCCGAAGACGAAACGCAGCGGTAACGCGGCGGTCCGAGTTGCCCAAGCGGGCGACCGTTCGTGTTGCGGATGGTGCGCACCCTGAAGGCATGCACATGCGATGTGAGCGTCGGCGAGCGCACGCGCGCGTAACGGCGACGCGCTGTCCGGCTCCGCGAAACTGGAAACACGGATCGGAAAAGGAGCAATATCGGCGATCCCATCGTCACCCGAAGAGGGAGAGTGAGGCGGCAGCGCCGACAAGCGGCGGTGAGAGCGCCGCGGCGACCTTGGTGCGAAGGGCATGTCCCGGACGATCTCGAGCTTGTGCACGAGTGACTCCGGACGCGGCGCGGTCGCGCCAGTGGTCGACCGTCGTCTCAGCACCGTTGGACCTCACGCCCCGGTCCAGCCCCTGGTTCAGCGGAAGTCCAGCAAGGGTGCCCCGCTGCGCGTTGTCTCGGCCGCCTTCTTTACCGCGGGTTTCGGCCGCCGTGGTTCGGGCGCCGGCCGGCGCCTCCGGCGCGACTCCATGTAGGCATCGGCGGTCGCCACGTGGTACCGCAACCCGGAGTTGGTCGCGTCGCTGATGGGCGTGGCGCCGAGGTGCAGTCCGCGTGCGGACACCCACTTCGTCGATACCTGATAGCGGTGGGCGAGCTGGCGGGCCGTCGCGTATTCGGCGCCCTCCGGGAGGATCAGCTTGTCGTTCGTCGAGGACATCAGCGGCGCGAGGAGATGCTGTGCCCTCTTGTCGTCGCCGCGCCCGTCTTTCCCCCTCACAGTTCGCGCCGACGAGCGCTTGGAGCACACCGCCGAGGATCGACTCGCCCATGATGCGAGCGCTACCATCGGTCGTGGCGGCGTTGAACCGACGCTTCTCGTTGATCCGCTGGGCCATGACCTCGTCGATCGTCTCGAAGCCCTCCCAGCCCTCCCGGCCTACGCCGAGCAGCTAGTGGCAGGTGGCGCCGTGCAGGTCCGATAGACGCCCGTAGCAGCTAAGGACGGTCGCGCTTCCGACGACGAACGAGTCGTCGACGTCGACGGTGAGGTCGTGAACGGGAACGGCCTCAGCATCTTCGACGGTGCGCCGGACCGGGTGCCAGACGGAGTCGTCGTCGCTCATCCGCAGGTCGGCCTGCCGAACCTTGTAGTCCGGCGTGAAGTGCCCCTCCCACGTCGGGCGGCCCTTGTCGGAGTACGAGCGGATGGCGGGCCCGAACCCACAGGCGGCGGTGAGCGCAGTGATCATAATCCGCGTGTCGGGGGTTCGAGTCCCTCCTCCGGCATCGCAGAAAGGCCCGCAACTGAGGCTGTTGCATTAAGCCTCCGAGCGGGGCTTTCGCGTCCGGGCGGCGGAGGTCATCCGCGATCGCTCGTGCTCGCGTGGCGGCCGGGACGCGTCGCCGCGCGCCGTCAGGCGGCCGTGGCGAGCGCCATGCCGGCTCCGTTGGCTGCGAGCCCGGCACGCCACAGCTTGAGGAGGTTGTGCGTCGCGGCGAGCAGGCGCCATTCGGAGTTGCAGGCGCTGAGTCCGCGGCGCAGGAAGCGGTCGGCGCGGCGGTTGAACTTCACGTCGGCGAAGATCGGCTCGACTAACTGCTGGCGCCGTCGGTACAGCGCCTTGCCCTCCGGCGTCGACAGCACTGCCTCGATCCGCTCGGCCTCGGCGCCCTGCGGCGGCGCGTACCTGCGCGGCCTGGTGCGTTTGCGGTCCTTGGCCGGCACGATCACGTCGGTGCCGCTCGCGCGCAGCGCCGAGATCTGCGTCGAGTTCCAATAGCCGCCGTCGGCCAGCACAGTCCCGATCGGCTGCGCGACACCAGCGCCTATCAGCTCGCGCCCGGCGTCGGCGATCATCGCCTCGAGCTGGTCAGAGTCGTTGTGGGCCTGCGTCACGTGCGCGGCCACGATCAGCTGCCCCTCGTCGGCCACGACCTGGGCGTTGAAGCCCTGAACCGAGCGGCCGCCGGCGCGCTTCATCGGGCGCGTATCGGGATCGGTGGTGTTGATCGTCTTGCGTTCCAGCGCGGCCCGGTCCGGCGCGGCCGGCTTGCGCCCGCCCAGCTTGCGTCCGTGTTCTTGTTCCCACGCCGCGCGCCACGCGAGGTTCTCGGCACGCGCCTGCTCGGCCGCTGCTTGCTCGCGCTCGAGCTGCTCCTTGCAGCGCCGCAGACGCGCGCGGCGCGAACGCGCATCGGCCAGCTCGGCGGGCAGCTCGTCACCGCGCCGGTCACCCAGCTCGGCGTCCTCGTGCTCGTCGGTCGCGCGTGCCTCGCCGAGGATCTGCTCGACCTCCTCACGGATCGCGACGTAGCTGCGATTGGCGGCCTTGGAGGCGTTTCCGTGCACCAGTGTCCCGTCCAGCGCGACGACACCGACCGAGAGCAGGCCCGAACGCGCGCACAGCGCGAGCACCTCGGTGAACGTCGCGGCCAGCGCGGCCTCGTGGCGGGCGCGAAAGCGCGCGATCGTCACGTGATCTGGGACCCGGTTCGCGCACATCACGCGGAAGGCGACGTCCTCGCGGCAGCGCCGCTCGATCCTGCGCGCCGAGCGCTCCCCGATCGCATAGGCGTACAGCAACAGCGCGATCATCATCTGCGGGTCAAACGCGGCCCGCCCCCAACCATCCTCGCGGTAGGCCGCGTAGAAAACGCCGAGGTCGATCTCCGCGACAGCGTCGATCACGAACCAGGCCAGGTGATCGTCCGCCAGCCACTCACGCAGACTCGGCGGCAACAACAACTCCTGCTCGCGGTCACACCCGATGAAGTTCTGCGATACCGCCCGCCTCCCGCGCTCGAGGACACCGCCATCGTGCCAGCGCCCCCGGACGACAAACCCCCGACTTGCGGGGGTTTGCGCAACAGCCTCAACTGCGGGCCTTTCGGCTTCATGACGGGCCCATGTGCCGGGGCCAGGTTTCCCAGCGGATTTCCCCAGGTGCCCATTGCCGAGTCGAAGCGCCGCCACGGAGATGACGCAGACCGCAGAGCCGGACGCTCCACCGGCTCGCTCCATCGCCACACACGAGACACACACCGAGACCCGGATGCCGGGCGACCATCAGATCGGTCCCGTCTCGCGGTCGGCGCAAGCGAGGTAGCCCGTCGGCGGGACGCCTCCGAACGGTTGGAACCACGCCTCGATGCGCTGGTCGGCCGCGCCGAGGTGGCGGTCGGTCGGCGACTCTCGGGCGACCGCCGCGTCGGCGGGCTCGCGCATCTCGAACACGCGTAGAACGTCGTCGTCCTCGAAGAGATCAAAGAGGCCGCGCAGTTTGTCGATCGCCGCGCGCGCGGCGCCCTCGTCAAGCTGACCGGCCCGGGCCCGCATCGCCAGCCACTCGCGGGCCTCGTCGAGCAGAGCTACCGCCACGATCTCTTCGGCCACACATCCTGCGCGGGCTCCGGCCGACAACCGCGCCATCAGAGCTACGGACGCCGCGAAAAAATCCAGGGCGATGCGCTCGGTGACGGCGACGGCAAGTGCCTGCGGAAGGAGGGCCCGGGCGTGCTCGACAGCGCGCCCGTGCAGCACCGCGGCGCGAAACTCATCGACCAGCGCCGTCCCTGCGCGCAGAAGCGACGCGCGCGCATGCAGATCGTCGATGTGGCCGGCGAGGAAGCGGAGGGTCGCCGCATCAACCTCGCCGTGCGACTGGAGGTACTGGCGTCCCGCCTCCAGCAAGCCCGACGACCCGCCTTGCGGCGTCCACAGGACAAGACCCCACGCCTCAGCGGTGTCGAGGCGGGCAACAAGCTCGCCGTGCGAGATGGAGAGTTCGCCGGCCGTCGCAGCAGGATCGAGCGGTGTCCCGGCGGCCTCCGCGCGGGCGACGGCTCGCAACACGGGCGCAACGTCGGAGAACTCCACTCGGCCTGATGCCAGCAGGACGGCGCCTCGACTGCAACCCCAGGACGGCGAGTTCGCGCTACCGCGGAGGCGAGGCTCCCCACCCCCTGCGGCCACCGGCGGTAGTGCGCTCAGGACGCCGAAAGAACCGACTCGCTCATGACCGCCTTTGCGGCCGCGCGGTCCGTGGTCGCAGCCCTGGAGCGACGCTCTCGTCGATGCGCTTCGTTGCGTGCGCCAGCGCGCCGTCGCACTCGGACCTCGTCGGCCAGCGCCATCACCAGTCCGGCATCGCGCCGGACGTGCCGGAGGTCCCCGTCAGCGCGGATCTGCGCGATCTTCCCGCGGACGACGATGTCGTATAGCCGGTCGCGCGCGTCGGCCAGGCGCTCGAGGGCAGTGGCGTCCTCGGGCGTCGGGATGTCGGCGGCGTGGGCACGGTCGGCATGATGCTGGCGGGATGGGACGGTTTCGCCGGCTGCGGGGCTCAGGCGGAGAGCGGCAGCGGGGAGTCGTCGGGACTCTCCGGGGCGGCCTCGCGCGGCGGCGCGGGGAACGCCTCGGCGAGCGCCGCGGCGACGGTACCGAACTCGCGGATGACCTGGACGTGGTGCAGCCCGAACGCCTGCCAGCGCTCCCACGCCTCCCCACCCTTGCGCTTCGCGTAGTCCTTACGCAGCGCGGTCGACGTCGGCTGCTCGCCGAATCGACGCTCCCACTCGCGCAGGACCTCGATCATCGCGTCGCGGCCGAACGCCGGCGTGCGCTGAGGCACTTCGCGGTGCGCCGGGCAGCGGTCGGGGATGTCTTGGCGGCTACGCCCGACGGTCTCGGCCCCGCAGACCGCGCACTGGCCGCGGTACCGCTGCTTGACGCGGCGGGCGATGCTGGCGTCGCGGTCGTAGAAGTACGCCTTGACCGTCGCCGGGGCGACCTTCACGCCGTAGTCGCGGCGCATACGGTCGGCGATCTCGGCCATCGAGATCCCCGGATGCTGGTGGCGGATCAGCCGTGCCGCGTCGACACGCTGTTTGCGGGCGAGCGCACGCCCAAGCGGCGACTTGCGGTCGGAGGCCTCGAGCGCGGCGCGGCCGGCGTCGGTGGCGATAGCCGGCTCGCCGGCGATGAACCCGAGCTCGCGCAGCTCGGCAAGGCGCAGCTCAACGCCGCGGACGCCCATCTTCAGCGCCTCGGCGACCTGCTCCGCGCCGGCGTGGCCGCGTTCGGCGATCAGGCGCAGCACGCGGCGCTGACGGTGGCCGCGGCCCTTGGGAGCGAAGGTCGCGGTGTCGGCGGCCATCCACGCGAAGTTATCGGCGGGTCAGGCGGTGCGTTCACAGCCGGCCTGGTCGTCCAACCGCGCCCCTACCGTCCCGCGCGCTGAACCGCCCGCCACCGCCCCGGAGCCGCCGCTGTGCCTCGTCTGACGTTCACCCGCCTGATCGCCCTGTTTCTCGCCTTTTGCCTGATGCGCTCGGGCCGCGCGCTGATGGTGCTCGGAGCGATGCTGCTCGGCGTCGGCGGTTGCGGTGCCGCCGGCGCGCTCGTCGAGCGGGCCGAACAGGCCCTCGAGGGCCGCGGCGCGGAGCGGGCGCGGCTGGTCCGCGTGTCCGGCGGCGACACGATCGTCGTGCGCGTCGGCGGGCGCGAGCGGCGCGTAAGGCTCCTTGGCCTGGACAGCCCCGAGTCGAACGCCCAGCGCTACGGCGCGGCGAGCTGCGGCGACAAGGCCGCCAAGGCGTTCGTGATCCGCGCGCTGTTCCGCCGCGCGGTCGACCGCGACGGCGACCGCCTCGCCGACACCGGCACGGACCCGCGGCCGCTGACGCTGATCGCTGACCGCCGCTCGGCCGGTGAAGACAAGTACGGTCGGGTGCTGCGCTACGTGAAGGTCCGCGGGGCGCGCCCCACCCTGCAAGAGCGAATCCTGGTCGCCGGCTGGGCAGCGGTGGTCGTCCATGGCAACGAGCGCTTCGCGCGGCTCGAGGCGTTCCGTCGCGCGGAGCGCACGGCGCGCCGGCATCGCCGGGGCATCTACTCGGCGTGCGACGGCGAAGTCAACCCGGTCGCGGTCTAACGCCCGCGTCGCCGCTGACGCTCGGGCGTCGCGCCGCGTGTGCGGCCGCGGCGTTCGTTCTCCTCGCTCGCGCTCGGGTCGCGGGCGCCGTCGCGCCGATCCTGCTGATGTAGGCGATCTCGGACGAGTGGTGGTGCAGCAGCGGCCCGTGCGACGACATGACCAGCCAGCAGACGAAGTTTGCCGACATGTTCGGTTCTGGCCGGGCTCTTCGGGCCGGTCCCGGTCGGAGGTGCGGGATGACGCGGTGCACCCCTACTGCGACGCGCCAGTGGGGCGGGCGGAGTTCGACCACTTCCCCGCCCCCCGCTCCGTGGGCGGCGTCGAGGTCGTCCCCGCCTGCGTCAACTGCCATGACTGGAAGACCGGCAGCCGCTCGACACGTGGCCGGTAGCGCTCCATGGCGGCGTCGAGTTCTCGCCGTTGGTGATGAACCGGTTCCTGCGCGCCGTACGCGGCCGCGCGCTACGGCCGGAGGGCCTGCTCGACGTCCTTGAGGATTGGCGGGACCTTCCGCCGCGGTCGCGGCTGTTCCTCGCGAAGCTGACCTCGCTCGGGGTACAGATGTCGCGCGAGGTCGGTTCGGGTGGCGGGGCGCTCCTGCGTCCGGCGCTACGTCTCGTCTTCGAGGTGCTCGGTGTGCCCGTCGGCTTCGAGGAGCCGCATGATCGCTCGGGCGGATGGCGAGAGATCTACAGCAGCCGTCCGTCGTCATGCATGCATTCCAGCCTGCATGCATGAGGAGCCGAACGAGGCGAACTTGGCCCCCGCGGCCACGGCGACATAAACCGGAGGGCCGACTTGTCCGTTCATGGGCGGACTTGTGTGCCACCGGACCTCTGGAACGCACGTCGCGCCGAATCCGTTTCCCTACCGCGCGGGATCGCCGGACAGTTCCGTCGTCGGGTTCGCGTACGATCACGAAGGGTATGCCTCGACGCGGGCGCGTGGACCCTGTTGGCGTGCCCCACAACGCGGGGCCCGACGCAGCTGATCGCATTCCGACAGAGGCCGACTGCCTTATCGGAGGCGTTGACTGGGCGGGCGTCGAGGATCGAGTCCGCGCACAGCAGCGCAACCGCGAAGTCCACACGCCAGTGATTTCGTTGTTTCGGTGGTGGGCGCGTCGACCACATGCGCTGATCGGCGCCCTTCTTGATGCTGCCACCGAGGCCAACGGGTCGGTCGTTGTCGCAGACCCCTTCAGTGGTGGCGGCACCGTCGCCATCGAGGCAGTGCGACGCAATCTCGTCACGTACGCCCAAGACCTTCATCCGTGGGCAGTCACGGGTCTGCGATCCGCGCTCGAGGAAATCGATCCCGTCGTTCTACAGGGCGCGGCCCAACGCGTGCTCGAACGCCTTGTAGATCAACGGCGCGCCCTATATGCCAGCGAGTGCCCGCAACACGGCGATTGCGAGGTTCTCACGGCACTGTGGGTCCGTGAGGTCCGGTGCCCGTCGTGCGCCGATCACGTCTTTCTCTATCCGTACTCGTACATCTCGCGCGCGACTCGAGCAGCAGACGAGCGTTGGGGATGGTGGGGATGCACCGCGTGTGGCAGCGTCACACGCTCCGCACTAACCGTCGCCGCGCGTCGTTGCGGTGGGTGCGGCCGACGTCTTGAAGGCCCGGATCACCCGCTTCTACGTGGCATGCGAGCGCGCTGCCCACACCGGGCATGCCGCCGCGAGTTCGATGCACTACAAGACGCTCCCAGTTGGGCGCTCGCGCTGGTTCAGCGAAACTGCGCCGACGGTGTTCACCTTGGTCGTCCGACGCCCGCTGAAATTCGCCAAGCGGCTAAGACACCACCAGCGATCCCGTCACCGCTCGCCGAGGCGATACCCGATGGCCTCGAGACGACCATACTGCGCCGAGCGGGCTTCAACACCTGGGCGGATCTGTATGCGCCCCGGCAGATCGAAAGTCTCTTAGCTGCAGGGGCTGCGATCGATGAGCTTCCCCATCCTGCGCAGGTCAAGGATCGACTTCGACTAGCACTGTGCAGCGCCGGGGAGATGGCCGGCCGGGTCAGTCGTTGGGACCGCCACTATCCCAAGGCATACGAGGCCATCGCGAATCACCGATACGCAGTGATCGGGCTCAGCGCGGAGGTCAATCTCCTTGCCGACCGAGGTCGAGGGGTCCTTCCGCGACGGTTCGCTGCCTCTGTCAAGGCGGCGCGCTGGCGCTCCGAACAGCTTCCTCGCGGCCTGAGAGTCTCGAAACGTGCGTCTACCGGCCGTCGACAGCAACTGGACGGCGCGCATCTAGCTCACGGCTCGAGCGTTCGCCAGCTCGCGCCACGGTCGTCGGTCGACCTCGTCCTGACGGATCCGCCGTATTTTGACGACGTCCAGTACGCCGAACTCGCGGCGCTCTTTCTCGCATGGGCTCGGACGACCGGCCTCGAAAGCGACTCGATCGAGCTGGACCTGGCTCAGGAGGCCGTCGCCAATACGCGGCGCGGTACCGACGCTGAGCGCTACCGAAGCCTTCTGACGCGCATCCTCACAGAGACCCGCCGCACTCTAAAGCCCGACGGGCGAATGATCCTCACGTTCCACAACACCGACCTGCGAGCGTGGTGGGCACTCGGGAGGGCGCTGCACGATGCCCACTTTGGGATCCGGGCGCTCGCGGTGGCTTGGGCCGAGAATGATGCGGATCACTCCAAAAGGGGGCGTCTGGCGTTCCAGCGAGACCTGGTGATCGAATGCCGACCGCAACCGTCGCCAGATCAACCGGTGATCGCCGGCGACCCCGGGGAGAGCTCCGAAACCTTGGAGCTCTTGGCCGCCGGACGTGCCATCGCCGCGATGCCCAGGGATGAGTCACTGGCCGACTTCCGCGCGCGTTACCGGCAACTACGTGGTCCGGTGACCGTCGCCCGCATCTCGCCCACCGAGCAAGACCGCAAGCGCGATTGAGTCCGGCGAGCGGGGTAGGCGCGGCGGACCCGGACGCTCGACCACCCCGGTAGACCTGCGCTCGGATGAACGGGTACATCGAACGCACGGATCCCGGCTGGTGGCGCACTCTACGCGCGCGTGGCCACGTCGGCGAAGTCAACTTCTGGCGCCCCGGTGGCCGACGGTTCTCGGCACTCGACCCAGGAGAGCCGTTCTTTTCCGACTGAAGTCCCCGATCAACAGAATCGGGGGATTCGGGCTCTTCGCGCGGAACGCCTCGCTGCGCGTGTGGCGAGCGTGGGAGGTGTTTGGCGCAGCCAATGGCACTCGGTCACGTCGGTAGAAGTGGTGTAGGAGGCGCCGCGGGCGTCGGGCCGTGAGGTTCCGACCACCGTGGTGTCCAAGCTCGTCGGTCCTTTCCACGAGATCGATGAGTAGGAGCACCACGATGG
>Ga0081539_10003251_pt1 | contig 20423 bp, 19 predicted proteins | sample TabmetS4T2R2_FD_71023 | JGI IMG/M metagenome (GOLD analysis project Ga0081539, IMG submission 71023) | Tabebuia heterophylla rhizosphere microbial communities from the University of Puerto Rico - S4T2R2 | ecosystem: Host-associated > Plants > Roots > Rhizosphere ...
TCTCAGCCGGCCGAATCGCGCCGGGGGCCGGCAGGCGCTGGCCGAGATCGTCCACGACGAGCGCTGGTGACCGACCGCTTCTCGTGAGCCGGTCGATGCCCCTCAGTCGGTCTCGGCTGCGGCGAGCGGATCGAGCTCGAAGGCGTCGTCGTCGAGCGGATCGAGGCCCTCGGCGGGCCCGTCGCGGCCGCTCTCCGGCGCCGGCGCGCCGAGCGCGACGTACGCCTCGATCGCGGCCGCGAGCCCGGCATCGCTGCCGCGCTGTTCGGACAGGTACCACTTCTCCTCGAGGACGTCGCAGTAGGCCTGGACGAGGTCGCGCTCGGGTCCGACCGCCTCGGCGATCCGGGCGAGCGTCGGCCGATAGACGTCGCGGAGCCAGCGCTCGGCGACCTCGTCGCCGGTGATCGGCCGGCCCTCGGACCACTCGAGCCATGCCCCGTACTCGTTGACGTCGTTGAGCAGGAGTCGCGCCTGGCCCTCCAGCGCGCGGACGCGCGTCCGGCGCTCGAGTTCGCGGGCGTGGTAGCGCCGGGTCGTGACCGCCATCCGAAGGCGGACCCGCCCGTCGGCGGCGGTCGGGTCGACATCGAGATCCACCGAGTAGCCGAGGTCATTCAGCTTGCGCACCCGGCCACGGATCGCCTGGCGGTCGTCCGGATGGAGCTCGGGCTCGTCGTGGATGAGCGTCCAGATCGAATCGTACCGGCGCCGAACGTGCTCGGCCGCGTGGATCGCGTCATCGGTCTGACCGTCCGGCAGCGCATCACCCGGTCGGTCGAGCATCGCGGCGAGATCAGCCAGCCCGAATGCGACGTTCTCGACGAGGATCTCGAGGTCGTAGGCCCGCTGTCCGTCCGACAGGCTCGGGAAGACCTCGCTCGTCTCGGCGTCCACGAGATAGGCCTCGATCCGGTCGCCGTCGCGCCGGAACAGGGTGTTGGCGAGCGAGCAGTCGCCCCAGAAGACGCCGCTGCGGTGGAGGTCGACGAGCAGGAACGCCATCGCATCGAGGAGCCGCTCCCGGGACGACGACGGCCCCGCCGGCAGCCGCATCATCAGCCGCCGGTACTGGAGCGAATGCGGCAGGAACTTCGTGACGAGGATCGCGCTGTCCCGAGCCGGTGCCTCGGCCACGCCGGCGGGCTCGACCGTCGGCAGGGCCAGGCCCTCGAGGTGGACGAGGACCTCGTATTCGCGGCGCGCGACGTCGAGCGGGAGCTCCTTGAGCGCGTAGAGGACGCCGCTCGAGACGAGGAACCGGACGAGATGGCGGGACGGCCCCACGGGCACGTGCCGGAACGCGAGCCGATCGCCCGGCCAGGCCGCCAGCGGCAGCTCCCACGGCAGGTCGACGAGGTCGATCGCCGGGTCGCGGAGCCGGAGACGCGGGAAGGTGTTCAAGGGGCGTCGCGCGGTCGTGGCGGGTTCGCTCGGGAGCGCTGAGAAAGCGAGCTCAGAGACGCTTCCGGAGGGAGGCCGCGACCGACGCGTCGTAGCCGAGCTCCTCGTAGAGACGCCGCGCATCCGGACGGTGGTGGCCCGCGGTCACCTCGGACCAAGCCGCGCCGAGCTCCGTCCCCACCCGCTCGGCCTCCTCCATGAGCATGCGTCCGATCCCTCGCTCCCGGACGCCGGCATCCACGACGAGGGCCATGATCCGCAGGATCCGATCCGAGTGTTCGAACCGCGGCACGGCATGGAGCGCGATGAACCCGAGGACCTCACCGCCGTTGTCGGCGACGATGACACGCGACTCCGCCGAGCCGAAGCGCGCGAGGCGCTCGACGATGTCACTCGGGCCGGACGGATAGCCCTCGTCCGTGAACAGCGTCGCGATCCGGTCCGCGTCGCCCGGCTCGGCGGGACGGAGGGTGATGGGCTGGCGGTCCGTCATCCGCGCGATGGTACCGTGCGGGCTTCGACGAGAACGATGAGCGGCGCCGTCCGCGTCGCCCTGATGACGAGCACTTCGCGGCCGAACGGGCCGTCCCCCGCGCCACCCACGCGCACTCCGGCCGCCGTCGCCTGCTCGCGGATCGTGGCGAGATCCGCTGGCGCCTCGACGTAACGACCGACGACGCCCTCACCCGCGCGGGCCAGCGTCGCCGCGAGGGGCCCCTCGGTCACCGGCTCGGCCAGGGCGATCGACGCCGGCTCGCCCAGGACGACCACCCGGGCGCCGAGGACGCTGTCGACCGACGCGGTCGCGACGAGCGCTGGATCGAACCCACCATCCGCGAGCGCCCGCTCCAGGTCGACCGTCGCGCGGATGTGGGCGAGGAGCTGGTGCGGTCCGCTCCCGAGCCACGCCAGCTCATCCGTCACGGGCGGAGCAGCAGGTCCGGTCCGGGACCGCCGATCGGCTCGAACCCGAGTCGCTCGTACAGGCGGCGCGCGACCGTGTTGTCCTCGAACACGCCGAGGTACGTCCAGCGGCTGCCGGCCGCCAGCGCGTCGGCGGCCGCGAGCGCCGTCACCAGCCGTCCCAGGCCGCGGCCGCGGAACGCCGGGTCCGTCCCGATCGACGAGAGGTAGCTGCCCCCGGCGAACGTCGTGCGGCGGGCAACCGCTGCGGGCCGCCCATCGACCCGGACCAGGATCGCGTGGTACGCCTCGGTCGTCAGGCCCTGGATCGCCTCCAGCTCGATCGCCACCCGCCGGTTCGGCTCGACGTCGAACGAGGCGACGAGGACCGCCCCGATCGCCTCGGCGGCGCTGGCGGCCTCCGCCCCCGTGAGCCGGTGCAGCCGCTCCACGCTGACTCCGGGCGGGATCTTGGGCGGGACCGGTGACGCCCGCTCCGGGTCGAGGACGAGGAGCATCCCGCCGCCGTGGTCGACGAAGCCGTTCGCGAGGAGGCGCTCGGTCAGGTCGGGCGGCTCGTCGTAGCCGGGTGACGGCCACACGTGAGGGATCCGATCCAGGCCCGCGAACAGCGCGAGCGTCTCGGTGAGCCGTCGGTCGAAGGCGCCCGGCGCCGACGGCCACGCGACACCGGCGATCCGGTTCCAGAACGGCTCGCGATCCGTCGCGTCGTAGAGCATCCAGGAGTCGCCGAGGTCGCGCACCTCGCGACCGTTGAGGGCGTGGGCGCCCGCCTCGTGCCACGCGAGCCAGCGCACGTCGGCAGGCGTGAGCTCCCGCCGGCCGGCGGGACCGCCGGCGGAGACGCCCACGAGTGGCCGGACAGCCGGCGGTACCTCCACGCTCGCACGATAGGACGAAACCGGCGGCGGCCGCCGCGCGTACGGAGCACCATCATCCCGATGGATCGCGGCCCCAGCCCGTCGATCCGCCTACTCGGAGGCTCCCATGCGCCGTCTCGGCATCACCTTCGCCAGCGCTACCCTGGCAGCGACTCTCGCCGCCTGCGGCGGCGCGGCGACGTCGACTCCTTCCGCCAGCAGCGCGGCCCCGAGCACGGCAGCATCGTCGGGAGGCGCGTCGGGAGGCGCGTCTGCCGGCGGCGCCAAGGCCTGCGCCAAGGCGCCGGACGGTGCCGCAGCCCGGAGCACGGTCGAGATCAAGAACTCCAGCTACAGCATGCCGGCGGTACAGGCCGCGGTGGGCGATGTCGTGGCGTGGACGAACAGCGACTCGATCCCGCACACCGCGACGATGGACGACGGCTCGTGCGACACCGGACAGATCGCGGGCGGCGGCACGGCGATGCTCGTCTTCACCGCGCCGGGCACGTACACGTACCACTGCACCGTCCACCCGGCGACGATGAAGGACGTCACGGTCGAGGTGAAGTAAGCTCGCCGCCCGAACGCGCCGACGGCGGCGCGCCGCCGGAGCATGCCTCGGCGAGTCCGGAGCGGTCGCAACGGACCGCTCCGGTACCGTGTTCCATCCAACGATGGACGACCGCCGACCCGACGACGCCGAGCTCGCCGCGCGTCTCGCCCTCGATCTCGACGCGCACTTCGAGCGCCTGGTCCTGAGCCACCAGGACCGCCTTTACACGATCGCCCTGCGGACGAGCGGCGACCGGCGCGACGCGGAAGAGCTCGTCCAGGACACGTTCGTCCGGGCGTACCGGGCGCTGGCCGGCTGGCCCGCGGCTCGGATCCGCGAGGTCCGCCTCCGCGGCTGGCTGACGACGATCCTGCTGAATGCCGGGCGCAACCGAGCGCGCGTCCACCGGGTTCCAACGACCGAGCTGGCGTTCGATCCGGGCGCGGAGCCGGCGACCGACCCGGTCGCCCGGCGCGACGAGCGCGAGACGTGGGCGCGTCTGCTCGCCGGACTGAGTTCCGCCCAGCGAACCGCCGTCGTCCTGCGCCACGTCGACGGGATGTCGTACGCGGAGATCGCGGAGGCCGTCGGACGGCCGGAAGGCACCGTCAAGGCGCACGTCCACCGCGGACTCGCCGCTCTGCGGGCCGCTCTGCTCGCCGCGGAAGCGCCGCCCGAGGGGCTGCGAGCCGAGGAGATTCCTGCATGAACGTCATCACCGATCCAATCGGCCCCGATGCAGGGCCCGAGACCGCCCTCGCCGGGCTGCGCGAGCCGGCGCCGCCCGGGCTGGCCCACGCGACGCTGGTCGCCGTCGGCCTCGCCGATGACTACGCGATCGTCGACTCGCCGCTCGGGCCGCTCCGCGTCGTCTGGAACGGCCGGGGCGTCGCGGAGGTCTCGGGCGAGCCCGACGATGCGGCGTTCGAGGCCCGCTTCTTCGCGCGGACCGGGCGGCGCGCCCGGCGCCGCGACGCCCTGCCCGCGGATCTCGCGCGACGGATCGAGCGCCGGCTCGGCGGCGATCGCCAGGTCCGGATCGATCTCGACCTGCGCGGCACGACCGAGTTCGAGCGGGCCGTCTGGATGAAGGCGCTCGAGATCCCACGCGGCCAGGTCCGGCCGTACGGCTGGATCGCAGCGGAGATCGGCCGTCCCAGGGCCGTCCGCGCGGTCGGGACGGCGCTGGGCCACAACCCGGTCCCGCTGATCGTGCCCTGCCATCGGGTCGTCCGGAGCGACGGGATGATCGGCCAGTACTCGCTCGGCGGGCCGGCCAACAAGCGGACGATCCTCACGGCCGAGGGCGCGGACCCGGACGAGCTGGAGGCCCTCGCCCGGGCCGGCGTCCGCTACTTCGGCTCCGACACGACCCGGATCTTCTGCATGCCCACCTGCTCGGATGCGCGGCGGGTCACGGAGCGGCATCTCCGCCACTTCCCCTCGGCCCGAGCCGCGGCCGCGGCCGGGTACCGACCGTGCAAGCACTGCCGGCCGCTCGGGGCAGCCGTCGCCTAGGACACGGCCCGGCTGACCGGCTACACTGGCGTCACGTTGGACCAGCCGACTATGCCAAGCAGCCCCGCCGCGAAGGCGTCGCCGGTCCTCGTCTGGGCGGCGATCCTCACCCTGTACGTCGTCTGGGGCTCAACCTATCTCGCGATCCGGGTGGCGGTGGAGACGCTCCCACCATTCGTCATGGGCGCGATCCGGTTCGTGATCGCCGGGCTCGTGATGATCGCGGCCAGCGCGGTCCTCGCCCGCGGGACGCTCCGCCGTCCAACGGCGCGTGAGCTCCGCGACAGCGCGATCGTCGGGGCGTGCCTGATGTTCGGTGGCATGGGCCTCGTCTCGTGGGCGGAGCAGACCGTGCCGTCGGGGATCGCCGGGGTCCTGATCGCGGTGATGCCGGCGTGGGTGGCGATCTACTCGCGGCTGTTCTTCCGCGAGCGTCTGCCGGCGCTGGCCGTCGTCGGGATCGTGGTGGGGATCGCCGGCGTCGTCGCCCTCGTGGGCCAGGGCGTGGCCGTGGATCGCTCGCTCGACCCGGCCGGGATCGCCGTGCTCATCCTCTCTCCGATGGCGTGGGCGGCCGGCTCGACGTTCGCGGCCCATCGCGCCCGCCTCCCGAGCGATCCGCTCCTGGCCACCGGGCTCGAGATGCTGTTCGGGTCGATCGTCCTCGCCGGTGCCGCGCTCGTCAGCGGCGAGTTGGCGGCGTTCGATCCGGCGGCGGTCAGCGCGGACGCCGTGCTCGCGACGGGCTATCTCACGGTCGTCGGGAGCCTCGTCGCATTCACCGCGTTCGTCTGGGTGATCCGTCACGCGCCGCTGCCACTGGTGACGACGTACGCCTTCGTGAACCCGGTGATCGCCGTGTTCCTCGGCTGGCTCCTTCTCCACGAGACCGTGGATCCGGTGCAGTTGGCTGCGGGCGGCGTGATCGTGGCGGGGGTCGCGCTGATCATCCTTGCCCGGAGCCGGATGGGCGAGACGCCCGCGCCGGCGCCCGCCGCCCACCACGATCAGGAGGACCTGCCCGCGACCGCCTGACGCGTCAGTCCTCGCCAGCGCCCTCCGCGAGGACGGTCCGAGCCACCCGCCGGGCGAGGGCCATGATCGTGATCTGGGGGTTGACGCCGATGCCCGCGGGGAACAGCGAGCCGTCGCCAACGTACAAGCCCCGGATCGGCGTACCCGCCCGAGTCCGGACGCGGCCGTCGGGATCGCACGGGTGATCCGCGATCGACGCCCCCATCCGGACGGACCCCATCTGGTGGGCGGAGTAGACCGCACCACGATTCGGCCCGAAATCGAACCGGCGGAGGGCGTCCTGGAACGCGAGGAACTCGCGTGTGTCCTGACGGCCTGCGGACCGGTCCCGGCCGAACCAGACCGGCGGCGTCCCCCCGGCCACGATCGCCCGGGCGCCGGCGGCCCGCGCCAGCTCCGCCATCGAGACGAGCCCGTGACGAAGGGTCTCGATGCCCCGCGAATCGAGCGCGTAGTCGATCCGGGCGTTGCCAGCTCGGGTCAGCCGGACCCTGCCCTGGCCGCCGTCGCGGATGATCGCGATGAGCGGCGCGACATGGGCGATGCGATCGAGCTGCGCGGCGTGCGCGTCGGTGCCCTCCCACGGCAGCGTGAGGGCGATCAGCCCGGGGTGACCCGGCGCGGACTCGATGGCGTACGCGTTCCGGCCTCCGTCAGGGCGACCGAACTGGAGCGAGCGGGCAGCCTGCATCGTGCCCCGCCACATCTCGATCGGCTCGTCGAACTCGCCTGCGACGACCGACACCGGGTGGAGCCGGAGGTGCCGGCCGATCGCGGGATGGTCGAGCCCGGAGGCCTCGAGGACGACCGGCGAACGGAGGGCACCGCCGGCGACAACGACCTGCCTCGAGCGAACGGTCAGCCGCCGCGTCCGCGGATGGGCGGGATCGCCGCCGGGACCCGCCACCGGCTCGCCGCTGACCGGGTCGACGACGAGGACGTTCGCCTCCAGACCAACGGCCGCGCCACGCTCCACGAGGACGCGCGTGACCCGCGCTCGGTCGACGATCCGCGCACCCGCGGCCGCCGCCCGCGCGAGATGGACCCGGATCCCCGACTGCTTCGTCCCGCGCGGGCAGCCGAACGGGCAGCTGCCGCAGTCAGCACAGTCGCGGGCGTTCCGCCGCGTGGGCGCCGCCTCCCAGCCGAGGGCCGCGGCCCCGCGCAGGATGACCTCGTCCTTCGGCGGGATGACGGCCGAGGCCGCCACGCCGAGATCCGCCTCGATCGTGGCGACGTCCGCGTCGAACTCGGCGCCGTCGACCCGATCGATGCCATGCTCGCGTGCCCACTCGGCGCGGACCTCCTCGGGCGCCGGGATCGACGTCATCCAGTTGACCAGCGTCCCGCCGCCGACCGCGGAGCCGGCGAGCATCGTGATCGAGCCGTCCCACGTCGTCAGCAGCCCGTGGTTCAGGTAGAGCCGCGAGTAGGCCTCGAGCTCATCAGGCGGCAAATGCGCCTCGTCGACGAACGGCCCGGCCTCGACCAGGACGACTGATCGGCCCGCCGCCGACAGCTCGGCCGCGATCACCCCCGCGCCGGCTCCCGACCCCACGATCGCGACGTCCGCGTCGAGCGCAGGGAGGTCGTCCGGGAGGTCCGGGCCGTGAACGTCGAGCGGCACGATCGGCGAGGGCTCGCCCGTCACGGACGGGCGGTCCGGCCGATAGCCGATGGCGGCGTGGAGCGGGTTGGGCGCGCCCGGCGGACCCGGGTCGGCGTAGGCGAGGAACGTCAGGAGCTTGCGGTACGCCTGGAACGCCGACCGGCGGGGCGGCACTCGCGACATCGCCCAGCCGAGGAGCACCTGCTCGCGATCCGCCGGCGGTCGGTCCCGGAAGGGAATCGGACGCCCGGTGAGCACCAGGTTGGCGACGCGCGACTCGAGCAGGCGGAGGACGAGCTTGAGCTGAGCGAGCTGAGCGGGATCGGTGGCCCGGCGCAGCGCATCCGCGGCCAGGCCCGCCCGGCGCACCGCTCCGCCGCGAACGAACGTTTCCGCCAGCTCGGCGAGCGTCGCCAGCTCGGCATCGGACCAGCCGGCCGTCGACCGGCCCGACGCCGACTCAGGCACGGCCCGCCGACCGGAGCGCGGCCGCGGCGACGGCGAGGACGGCGCCGCCGGGCGCGATCCTCATCGCGGGTCGGTCGCCGGGCGGGTCCAGCCCTGGGCGGGCAGCGGCTCGCAGCGGAGCGGCCGGTCGTGGCGATAGCCGAGCGCGTACTCGGCCTGGATGATCGTATGGAGCTGGCTCGTTCCCTCGTAGATCACCGCGGCCTTGCTGTTGCGCAGGTAGCGCTCGACGGGGAACTCGCTCGAGTAGCCGTTCGCGCCATGGACCTGGATCGCGTCGAGCGCGCTCTGGACCGCGTGCTCGGTGGCGTGCCACTTCGCCAGCGAGGTCTCGCGCGTGTTCCGGAGGCCCTGGTTCTTCAGCCAGCCGGCGCGCCACACCAGGAGCCGGCCCATCTCGGTCCCGGCCGCCATCTTCGCGAGCAGCTGCTGGACGAGCTGGTGCCGGCCGATCTCCTGGCCGAACGTCGAGCGCTGATGGGCGTACGCCAGGCTCGCGTCGAGGCACGCCTGGGCGAGCCCGACGGCCCCGGCGGCCACGGTGTAGCGACCCTGATCGATCGCGCTCATCGCGATCAGGAAGCCTTCTCCCTCCTCGCCGATCCGGTTCTCCGCGGGCACGACGACGTCGTCGAGGTTGATCAGACCGGTGTTCCCGGCCCGGATGCCGAGCTTTCCGTGGAGGGTTCCCGTCGACAGCCCCTTCATCCCCCGCTCGAGGACGAACGCGGTGATCCCGCGCCAGCCCTTCGAGCGGTCGACCGAGGCGAAGACGAGGAAGTGGTCGGCGATGTCGGCGAGGCTGATCCAGATCTTGTTGCCGTTGAGCCGGTAGCCGCCACCGTCGCGTCGCGCGGTCGTCGCCAGGTTCGCCGCGTCCGTGCCGACGCCGGGCTCGGTCAGTCCGAACGTCGCCAGCTTCTCGCCCCGCGCCTGGGGCACGAGCCAGCGCTGCTTCTGCTCGTCGGTCGCCCATTGCAGAAGGGCCAGCGAGTTCAGACCCACGTGAACGCTCTGAACGACCCGAAACGCGGTATCCGCACGCTCGAGCTCCTCGCACAGGAGCGCGAACGAGTGGTAGTCCATGCCGGCGCCACCCCACGCCTCGGGGATCGGGGCGCCGAGGAAGCCCTGGTCGGCCATTTTGGCGAACAGCTCACGCGGGAATCCGCCGTCCTCGTCCCAGCGCCGGATGTGCGGGAGGATCTCGGCCTCGGCGAAGGCGCGGGCGGCCTGCCGGACGAGGCGGTTCTCGTCGGTGAGGGCGAAGTCGACCATCGCCGAATGCTAGCCCGGCCCGCCCGACGGTCGCCCGCTCCTCGCGACGCCCTGACACGGCGGTGCAAGGCGGCACCGGCCGCTCTGACCCCACCGACACCCACCCGGAGCGACGATGTCGGCGGCCCCCGAGGAAGGAGCTTCCGGTTCGATGACGATGACCCAGACCGACCAGACGCGTCGCATGGAGATGCAGGAGGGCGACGACTTCGTCTGCCCGAACTGCAGCTGCGAGATCCGCCTTCGGCATCACGGCGATCCCGCGAAGATGCAGCAGATGACGAACTTCACCTGCTGCTGCGGCACGCAGATGGAGAAGGAGCAGCGCGGCGGCACGGCCTCCGGCGCCCGCTGATCCTCCCTCCACTCGCGCCCGCGCCCGGGCTCCGGCCCGGGCGCTTTCCTATACTCGGCCGATGGATCAGCCGCCCGTCACGACCGATCTCCGCGCGTCCGCCGAGCACCTCACCCCCGTCCTCGGGCGCTATTTCGAGCGGAGCTGGAGCCACGGCGAGGGCCATCGGCTGGTCGACACGGACGGCCGCGCCTACCTCGATTTCGCGAACGGCATCGCCGTCACGGCGCTCGGTCACCATCACCCGCGCGTGACGGCCGCGATCCACGCCCAGGTCGATCGTCTGATCGGCCCCACCGGCGCGATGGGCTACGCCGAGCCGGTCGTCCGGCTGAGCTCGATGATCGCCGCGACGATGCCGCCGGCGCTCGACAGCGTGATGTTCCTGAACTCGGGCTCCGAGGCGATCGACGGGGCGTTGAAGCTCGCCCGACGCGTCACCGGCCGGCCCGGGATCGTGTCGTTCCGCGGCGGATTCCACGGCCGGACGTTCGGGGCGACCTCGGTCACGACCTCCAGCCTGAACTATCGGACCGGCTACGAGCCGCTCCTGCCTGGCGTCTACGTCGCCCCCTACCCCGCGGCCTATCCCGAGTTCGACGGGGACGAGGAGCGTGCCTCCGCGGCCGCGTTCGGGATCTTCCAGTCGCTGTTCACGACGATCATCGCGCCGCAGTCGGTGGGCTCCGTGCTCATCGAGCCGGTCCGCGGCGAGGGCGGCTACAACCCTGCCCCGGCCTCGTTCCTGCGGCGGATCCGCGAGTTCACCGCCGAGCACGGGATCCTGTTGATCGCCGACGAGGTCCAGACCGGGTTCGCCCGGACGGGCAGGATGTGGGGCTTCGAGGAGAGCGGCATCGTCCCCGACATCGTCGTCCTCGCCAAGGCGATCGCGAACGGCCTGCCGCTGTCGGCGATCGTGACGTCCCGGACGCTCATGGAGCGCTGGGGCAAGAGCGCCCACGGCTCGACGTACGGGGGCAACCCGGTCGCCTGCGCCGCCGGGATCGCCGTCCTCGAGACGATCGCGGCCGAGGGGCTCGTCGCGAATGCTGCGGCTCGCGGGTCGGAGCTGCGCGCCGGCCTCGAGCGGATCGCGGCCGAGGAGCCCCGGATCGGCGACATCCGCGGGCGCGGCCTCATGGTCGGGGTGGAGCTCGTGACGGATCGCGAGGGCCGCGCGCCCGATGCGGCGCTCGCCAAGGCGCTCATCGCCCGGGCCGCCGACCTGGGCCTCCTGATCCTCACCTGCGGCGTGGCGGGGAAAGTGATCCGCTGGATCCCGCCGATCGACGCGACGTCAGGGGAGATCAGCGAGGCGGTCGAGATCTTCGAAGAGGCGCTGCGCACGGTCTGACCGCGGGTCGACCGCGGCGCCCCGGCCGGTTGGGTCCGCCGATACCCGTGGGAGTGGTACCGAGAGCGGTTCCGGAGGATCTGCGGACGCTCCGGCGGCTCGCTCATGCGGCGCCCCGCACGATCATGCATAGGCGGCGCGGCGGCAGACGGCTTGCGGCCCGCGAACGTCCTCCGCTACCACTGCCGCTCATATCCGCGTCGGCAACGGGGCGCGGCGGGTCCCGACCGCATGTCGCCCTCAGGGCGGCAAGCCGAACGCCAGATGCGTCGAAGCGCCCGCCGGCGGGGCAGACGCTTCGGAGATCAGACGTGTTGGAGATGGGCGGCCAAACCGCCCGGGGATCAGCGGTTCGCGGCGAGGAACTTCATGACGTCGTCGAGCCGGAAGCGACGGTCACCGCGCTTGCACACCCGATAGAACGGGAGCTCCCCGCGATCGCCAAGGCGCTTCACGGTGTTGACGTGAAGGTGGAGCATCTCGGCGACTTCCGTCGCCGTCAGCATCGGCCCGAGCTCGTTGACGGCCATGGACCCCATATGGTCGTTGCCTCTTCTCTGCGGTCGCGAACGTTTGCGTTGCGTGTCCTGCGCGCCCGTGGGGTGCCCAAAGGTGGACTGCGGCTCGCTGACGGGCGGATCGTAGGAGTGAGCGGATGGGATCGCCAAGCCGTACTTTGGTCTAGTCGCTGGTACCACGGGGCGGTCGCGACGGCCGAGCCACCCTGCTGACCGAGCCGCCGCCACGTCTCATGCCCCTCTCATCGGGGACCGCGATCGTCTCGCTCGCACCCGGCCGTGGATCGTCTCCCTCCTCCTCCGGTCCACGGCGGGACGCCCTCCCCGGCTTCTGGCACGATCGTCGGGCCTGCAGAGTGGAACGTGATGACACCGACGCGAACCCAGGAACGGACAGGATGAAGCTCCTCCTCGTCGAGGACGACGAGCGCCTCGGTCGATCGCTCGCCCGGCTCCTCGAGCAGGACCGCCACAACGTCGAGATCGCCACCGACGGCGAAACGGGGCTCGACCTCGCCCTGGGCGAGAACGGCATCGATGTCGTCATCCTCGATGTCGGGCTGCCGGACGTGAGTGGCCTGGCGGTCGCCCGACGGATCCGGGCCGAGCGGCGCGACCTGGCGATCCTCATGCTGACCGCGCGCGACACCGTCACCGATCGGGTGACCGGGCTGGACGCCGGCGCCGACGACTATCTCGTCAAGCCGTTCGCCTACGACGAGCTGGCAGCCCGCCTCCGGGCGCTCGGCCGGCGGGCCGAGAACGGCGCGCGCCGGCCGGGGCCGCACCTCGTCGCCGGCCCGATCGCCCTCGACGAAGCGTCCCGGACGGTCACGGTCCGTGATCGCCAGGTCGATCTCAGCCCGCGGGAGTTCTCGCTCCTCGAGTCCCTTCTCCGCCATCCAGGCCAGGCGCTCAGCCGGGATCAGCTGCTCGATCAGGCCTGGCCGTTCGGGGTGGCCGTGACACCAAACGCCGTCGACGCCTACGTCCACTACCTCCGGACGAAGCTCGGCGCGGAGGGCGACCGGATCGAAACCGTGCGCGGCGTGGGGTACCGGCTCAACAATGCCTGACGGCCCCGCGGCCGGATCAGGCGGCGCGGGCGGCGGGGGCGGCGCCTCCCCCGCCGAGGAGCGCGCCATCGCCGCTGACGGCCGCCTCCTGCGCGACGTCCGGCTGCGGCTGGTCGCCTGGAGCGGCCTCTCGACGCTCCTCGTCCTGCTCGTCCTGGGTGCGGCGCTCTACGCGGTCGTGGCGCGGAACCTCGAGGCGACCGGCGACGAGCTGCTGAAGAACCGGACCGCCGAGTTCGCGCGGCGCCCGTTCGGGCCGGGCCAGGGGTTCGCCTTCGGCGGCGGCTCGAGCGGCACGTTCGCGCTGATCGCGAGCGACACCGGCGAGCTGGTCGGCCCGGGAGCGCCGTACATCCCGAACGACCTCCCGATCCAGGCCGGCATCGTCGCGGCGCGGAGTGACGCGAGCGGCGTCGACACCCGCACGACCGTGGTCGACGGCCTGCCGATCCGCGTCCGGACGACGAAGGCGACCTCGGCCGAGATCGGAACCGTGTACGTCCAGGTGATCCAGGACCGAACCGCCGAGGTTCAGACCCTCGACGCGATGCGCACGATCTTGCTCGGTGGCGGCCTCGTGGTCGTCGCCGTGGCGGTCCTGTTCGGGTGGGTCTACGCCCGCCGAGCGCTGGTCCCCATCCGGGAGTCGCTCGTCCAGCAGCGCTCTGCGCTGCGTCGCCAGCGCGAGTTCGCGGCCGATGCCAGCCACGAGCTCCGGACGCCGCTGACGGTCATCCGCAGCTCGGTCGAGCACCTCCGCCGGAGCCGTCCCGCGGACGCGCCCGAGCGCGAGGCCCTCGACGACATCGAGGCCGAAGTCGGCAACCTGACGTCGCTCGTCGAGGACCTGCTCCTCCTCGCTCGATCGGACTCCGGCGCGATCTCGCTGACGCGTCTCCCGGTCGATCTGGGCGACGTCGCGGCGCAGGGGGCCGGCGCCCTCGTCCAGACGGCCACCGATCGCGGCGTGACGCTCGGCCTCGATCCCGAGCCCGCCATCGTCGACGGCGACCAGACCCGGCTACGGCAACTCACCGTGATCCTCGTGGACAACGCGATCCGCCATACCCGGCGCGGCGGTCGCGTGCGAGTCACGGTCCGATCCGACGCCCGCGAGGGGGTCCTGGAAGTCGACGACGACGGGCCCGGCATCGCAGCCGAGGACATGCCCCACGTGTTCGAGCGGTTCTGGCGGGCGCCCGGTGCGGCGGCCGGCGGCACGGGCCTGGGGCTGGCGATCGCCAAGTCGATCGTCGACCTGCACGACGGCCGGATCATCGTGACGAACCGTCCGGAGGGTGGCGCTCGGTTCATCGTGCGGATCCCGGCCGCGGAACGGCCACCGATGCCCGCGCCCGAGCCCGGAAGCCGGCTGTCGGCCGGGCCTGCCGGGGAGCTCGGGTGACCGGCGTCCGTTTGGCACGCGCCCCGCGCCCACGGCTCCCGGCGCGTCGCCGCACCGCTCTCAGGACGGGAAGCGCCACACCGACTACGATCGCGCCGCCTGCCGTCGCCGGCTGGTGCCGACTGCCGCTGGAGACCTGATGGACAACCCGATCGCGCCGCTCCCGGACCGGACCGAGCCCCACGACGGCGCCCCGCCGATGCCGGCGTTCGCCGGCCGGACACCCACGAAGGGATCGGCGATCCGAGCGGGGACGGCCGTCGGCGTCGCCCTCCTCGTCGTGGTCGGCTCGGCCGTGGCGATGGGCGCGGCTCCGCGCCAGTCGTCGACCGGTGCGGATCCGCAGGTCGCGGCTGCGAGCGGCTCGCCCGCACCGGAGCGCAGCAAGGACCCGAAGGGCGGCAAGCCTCGCGCACATGACGGATTCGGCGGTCTCTTCTGGCTCGGTGGCCGGCTGGAGAAGGTGCTCGGGCACGGCTTCCGCCAGGTGACGATCACGGCGATCGACGGCAGCTCGATCTCGCTTGCGACCGAGGACGGCTGGACCCGGACGATCGAGCTGACCGCCTCGACGACGATCACCCTCGGCGGGGCTGCCGCGACCCGAGCGGATCTCGAGGTGGGCGATCAGGTCCGCTTCCGGCAGCAGCGCAACGACGACGGCACCTTCACGATCACGGCGATCGATGTCGTCCTGCCGATGACGGTCGGGACGATCGAGTCGACCGGCGACGGAACGCTCACGATCACCGATCGCGACGGCGCGACGGTGACCGTCCATCTCGGCTCGTCGACGGCGATCCGGGTCCGCGGCGTCGAGAACGCCACGGCCAAGGACCTCTCGAAGGGCCAGGTCGTCGTGGTCGTCGGCGAGCGGCGTGCCGACGACTCGATCGATGCGACCGGCGTCCTCGCCGGCAAGCTCGGCGGGTTCCGGCTCGACAAGCCGAAGCACGAGCGCCCGAAGGCCAGCACCGCCCCGAGCGCGAGCGGACAGTCCGGCTGACGTCTCGGTCGCGCGAAGCCTCTTCGCCGGCACCGAACGCCGGCGCGGCCACGCGGCCGTCTCAGGACGATCTCACGGGATCGGGTTGACATGAGGATCGACACGATTCCCGCCCGATCTCGGAGACTCCCGCCTCATGGCATCCGACGACCCCTTCCGCCCGCACGCCGCCAACTCGATCGGAGCTGATCCGCGCCCGGCCGCCCGGCGTGTCGGCGTTCGGAGCGTCGTCGCCGCGGCCCTCCTGTCGGCCGTGCTCGCCTCCGGCGGCACCGCAGCCCTCGTCGGGATCCTGCGTCCCGTTCCCGTCGTGACGCCCCAGGGCCCAACCCCGAACGCGAACGTCACGAGCGGCGGCACGACCGTCACGACGGTCACGCGGGAGGACATCACCGAGGTCGTCGCCGAGGCCAAGGACTCCGTCGTGACGCTGACGTCGCAGATCGGCTCCACCAGGGGACCGTTCGGTGGCGCAGCGACCGGCGTCGGATCGGGGATCATCCTGACGGCCGACGGGTACACGCTGACGAACCGCCACGTCGTCGAGGGCTCGACGAGGCTGACCGCGACCCTCGCCGATGGCACGGAGCTTCCGGCGACGGTCGTGACGGTCTCGGACGACCAGGATCTGGCCCTCGTGAAGATCCAAGGGACCGGCCTAAAGCCGGCGACGATCGGGGACAGCAACGGGATCGAGGTCGGCCAGACCGCGATCGCCATCGGCAGCCCGCTCGGGACGTACACCGAGACGGTCACGAAGGGCATCGTCTCGGCGCTCGACCGCACGATCACCGTCCAGGACGAGCAGACCGGGAGGCCGGTCACGCTCGAGGGCCTCATCCAGACGGACGCGGCGATCAACCAGGGCAACAGCGGCGGACCGCTCCTGGACGCAGCCGGCCAGGTCATCGGCGTGAACACCGCCGTCGCCGCGAGCGCCGAGGGCCTCGGCTTCGCGATCCCGATCGCGGAGGCCGCCGACTTGATCACTCAGGCTCGCTCGGCCTCGGTCGCCTGACAGTCGGACGTCGGGACGGGGTCACGGCCCCCAGGCGCCGGCCGGCCCGGTGCCGGGCGAGGTACGCTCGCCCCCGATGACGACCTGTCCGCACCTGTGGGAGTCGCGCCCGGTCGTTCCCGCCTCCGATGTGTGCGACCGGTGCGTCGATGCCGGTGACGACTGGGTCCACCTGCGGGCATGCCAGACATGCGGCAACGTCGGCTGCTGCGACATGTCGAAGAACAAGCACGCATCGGCCCACTTCCACGAGAGCGGGCACCCGGTCGCGATGACCATCCAGCCCGGCGAGTCGTGGCGCTGGTGCTACGCCGACGAGGCGCTCGACGACCCGGACGAGCTCGAGATGGAGGGAGCCGACCTGGGCTGAGCGCCCGGGCAGCGTGGCGTCCCCGGCAGGATTCGAACCTGCGACCTGCGGTTTAGAAGACCGTCGCTCTGTCCACTGAGCTACGGGGACGCTGGAGCCGCCGCCCAGTGTAGGCCGTCACCGGGGACGGACCTCGCGGGGGCGGAATCGACCTCCCCGGTGCCGCACGGTCCATCGTGAACAATACGGACCAACGTGCGGCGGGACTACCGTCCCGGGGCCGTGGCGCTCGCGCACCGCTACCTTCCGAGGCGATGACGACCCTTCGGCTGCCGCTGTCCGCCGCACGCCCGCGTCGTCGTTCGTGGGTCGCCAACCGAACGGTCCGGCGCCTGGCCAACGACTCCCATGCGCTTCTGGCCTGCGGGATCGTCATCACGACCCTCGCGATCGCGGCCGTCGGCGAACCGAGCGACGCCTGGCGCCTCGCCGCGATCAGCGTGGAGTTCCTTGCCGCGCAGGTGATCGCGGCGCTCGCGGCCCCGCATCTGCGGCCGAGCGCGTCCCAGCGAACGATGATCGGGATCGCCCGCTTCGCGCTCGCGATCCTGTACGTGTCGGTGGTGACGGGGATGCTCCGAACCGGCGAGTTCCGGCCCACGGCTGCGCTGTTCATCCCGGTCGTCGCGCTTGCGGCGGCCGAGGGCACCCGTCAGGCGATCCTCGTCGGGGCCGCCGCGATCATCCTGTACCTGCTGCCCGTGCTCACCGCGTCGCCCGACAACTGGACGATCGACGCGCAACGGGCGGTCGCCCTGGGCGGTACCGCCGTCCTGCTGTCGATCGGGACCCGGCGGTCCATCTCGGCCCTGATGGTCACCGTGCGCCGGCTGCACACCTCCCTGGCCCGCGATCGTCGGCGCAGCCGGCAGGTCGCCGCGGTCGAGAGCGTGGGCCGGCTGCTCGCCGCGACGGGCCCGGCGCCCGAGACGCTCGAGCGGATCGTCGCCCTGCTCCGCGAGGACCTCGGCTACGACTTCGTCTCGATCTACCTCGGATCGTCGTCGTCGGTCCGGCTGGCCGCCCAGCGCGGCTACGACACGGTGATCGACGAGTTCGACGGCTCGAGCGGCGTCATCGGACGGGTGATGCGTTCGCGCGAGGTCGCCTTCGTCCCCGACGTCGCGGCCGATCCCGACTATCGCGCCGCATCCGGGATCGTTCGATCCGAGGTCAGCGCACCGATGGTGGCGGACGGCGAGCTGCTCGGGGTGATGAACGTCGAGGCCAGGGCGACCGCCCAGCTCGATCGGAGCGACGCGGAGACGATGAGCCTGGTCGCCGAGCGAATGGCCTCGGCCCTCGCCCTCGCCCGGGAGCGCGAGCGCCTCGCGGCGCGGGCGGAGCGGTTCCGGCGGCTGACGGCGTTCGCGACCGCCGTCAACGCAACGCTCGACCCGGCTCGCGTCCACCAGGCGATCGTCGACGAGCTCCTCGACGTCTTCGCCGCCGACTCCGTCGCGCTGACGATCCTCGATCGCGCGACCGGGACGTATGCGGTTCGCGCCGTCGCGGGCGCCGACCAGAAGTACCTCGGTCTCCCGATCGGCGTGGGCGAGGGCCTGGCCGGACGCGCGATCCGCGACCGGGCGCCGGTCATCGACAGCCGGTTCGATCCCGCGACGAACGCGACCCTCGCCGCGACCGGCGACGAGCTGGCCCCGATGGCCGGGGTCGCCGCGCCGCTCGTCCGAGACGACGTCGTGGTCGGGGCGATCACGATCCTTCGAAAGGACCTGAGCCATCCGTTCGGGCCGGACGAGCTCGAGGCGCTGCCCGTGGTGGGCGGCCTGATCGCGCTCGCGATCACGAACACGTTCCTCCACGCCGAGGTCACCGAGCTGTCGGTCCGGGACGCCCTCACGGGACTCTTCAACCGGCGCTACCTCGACATCGCACTCGCCCGGATGGAAGCCGCCCGCGCTCGGCGGCCGGTCGAGAAGCGCGACCGGACGGCCGTCGCCATCTTCGATCTCGACCACTTCGGCGCCGTGAACAAGCAGCATGGCCACCAGGTCGGCGACGCGATCCTGCGGACGTTCGCGAACGTCCTGTCCGATCGCTTCCGCGGGTCGGATCTCGTCGCGCGCTACGGCGGCGAAGAGTTCCTCGCGATCCTCGACGGTGCGACGCTCGAGCAGGCGCAAGCCGTGTGCGAGGAGATCCGGCAGCGGTTCCGGGATCGGACGGTCGAGGGTCCGGACGGCACCCCGATCTCCGCGACGGTCTCGGCGGGCTGCGCGGCGATGGGCGCCGACGAGGACCGCTTCGCCGACATCATTGCCCGCGCGGACGTGGGTCTCGTCCTCGCCAAGCGCTCCGGGCGCGACCGGGTCGTCACGGCCTGATCGAGCGGCGTTTCCGAGCCTGGACGGGCCGCTCGGAGCAGCGAAGGACGTCTGGTATGCTCCGCGCCCGTCCGCCGTCGAGGACCCCACGCCCGAGATGACGATCGAGCCCACGACCCGTCCGGCGACCCAGCTCGCCCTCGAGCTCGAGGCGCCCGCGCTCGTCCCGGCCCTGCCGATCGCGCCCGAGTGGAAGGACCAGCCCCGGCTGTGGGGCCCGGCGCTCCATCCGATGTGCTCGTACCTCGCCAGCTTCCCGGCCGCGCTGGCCCACGCGTTCATCGGGCGCTTCTCGCGCCGTGGCGACGTCGTCGTGGATCCGTTCTCGGGCCGCGGCACCACGCCGCTCCAGGCCTGTGCGGAGGGCCGGATCGGGGTTGGCAACGACCTGAACCCGCTCGCTCATCTCCTGACCGCGGCCAAGGTCGAGCCGGCGACGCCGGCCGAGGCCGCGACGCGCCTCGCCGCCCTCCGGCTGACATGGGCCGCGTCGTCGGCATCGTGGCTCGAGCTCGCCCGTGCCGTGGTCGCGGAGTCGGGCGCCGCCGGCGCTTCCGTTCCCACCGTCACGGTCCCGGGAGCCGGCGCCCGGCGGCAAGACGCCCGGGTCGAGACCGTCCCGCGCGAGGTCGCGCTCGCGTTCCACGAGCGGACGCTGGCCCAGCTGCTCCACGTTCGGACGTCGCTCGACCCGTCCGACCGGGTCGACCGCTTCCTGGCCGCAGCGCTCACCGGGATCCTCCACGGCAAGAGCGCTTCGTACCTGTCGGAGCTGATGCCGAACACCTTCAGCATGGCGCCGCGCTACGTGCGCGAGTTCGCCGCTCGGACGCAATTCGCGTCGCCCGAGCGGGACGTCTTCGGCGGCCTCGAGAAGAAGCTGGCCCGTCTCCACCGCGAGCCACTGCCCCGCACGCCCGGCATCGCGCTGCTCGGCGACGCGCGCGACGCCAGCCGCCGTGCCCAGACGGCGCTGGTGGCGCGGGGACTGCCCGACCGGGCGCGCCTCGTGGTGACATCGCCGCCCTACCTGCGGGTCGTCAAGTACGGCTACTACAACTGGCTGCGGACATGGTTCCTCGGGGAGGACGCGGCGGCGATCGACCGTGCCCTCGACGATGCCCACCATCGCGAGCCGTACCTGACGTTCCTGCGCGACGTGCTCGCCGATCTTCGAACGATCCTGACCGACGATGCGATCGTGGTGCTCGTGATCGGCGACGTCGAGACCGACCGCGGCAGGCCGCTTCGTGGTGCCGTCGGGCTCGCCGAGCAGGTCTGGGAGCGGGCGGCCGAGCCCGAGGGGTACCGGCTCGCC
>Ga0081539_10003252_pt1 | contig 20412 bp, 23 predicted proteins | sample TabmetS4T2R2_FD_71023 | JGI IMG/M metagenome (GOLD analysis project Ga0081539, IMG submission 71023) | Tabebuia heterophylla rhizosphere microbial communities from the University of Puerto Rico - S4T2R2 | ecosystem: Host-associated > Plants > Roots > Rhizosphere ...
GCGATCGAGGACGTCGCGAGCCCGTATGGCTACGGCATCGTGCGGCAGTTCGTCGGCCACGGCATCGGTACCGAGATGCACCAGGAGCCGCAGGTCCCCAACTACCGGGTCGGCTCGAAGGGCATGGAGCTCGTGCCGGGTATCTGTCTCGCGATCGAGCCGATGCTGACGCTCGGCGGCCACGAAGTCGCGGTCAAGCCGGACGGCTGGACGATCGTCACCCGGGACGGCTCATTGGCTGCTCACTTCGAGCACACGATCGCCGTAACGGACAACGGCCCCGAAATCCTGACCACCGTATGAGGGGTCGCAATTTGAACAGATCGGTGGATTTTGATACGCTACGCGTTCGTGTGTCGGCCCGTCCGGGCCGGCACTCGGCGTGAGAAAGGGAACCAGCGGAGCCTGTGGCCAAGCGTGATGCGATCGAAGTCGAGGGGACGGTAATCGAACCGCTCCCGAACACGATGTTCGCAGTCGAGCTTGAAAACGGCCACCGCGTCCTGGCTCATATCAGCGGAAAGCTCCGGATGAACTTCATCCGGATCCTGCCCGGTGACCGCGTCCGAGTCGAGCTCTCGCCCTACGACCTCACTCGCGGCCGGATCACCTACCGCCTCAAGTAACCACGACACGTACATCAGCGCGCAGAGGACCATGAAAGTCAGAGCCTCCGTCAAGGCACGGTGCGACAACTGCAAAGTCATTCGGCGTCACGGGACGGTCATGGTCATCTGCACCAACCCGAAGCACAAGCAGCGGCAGGGGTAAGCGATGGCACGGATCGCCGGCATCGACATTCCGCGTGAGAAGCGAGTCGAGATCGCGCTCACGTACATCTTCGGCATCGGCCTGCCCACGAGCCAGAAGATCCTGACGCAGACGAACATCAATCCCGATACCCGCGTCCGCGACCTGACCGAAGAGCAGGTGGGCCGTCTCCGCGAGCTCATCGACCGGCGCTACAAGGTCGAAGGCGATCTTCGTCGGGAGGTCGCCCTCAACGTCAAGCGGCTCATCGAGATCGGTTCGTACCGCGGCCTCCGGCATCGCCGCAATTTGCCGGTCCGCGGCCAGCGAACCAAGACCAATGCCCGCCAGCGGCGGGGACCGAAGAAGACCGTCGGCGTCCGCCGCAAGAAGTAACGAGGACCGAACGCACGCATGGCTGACCGAAAGCGGGCCGTCAAGCAGCGGCGCCGGGAGAAGAAGAACGTCCCCCAGGGGCACGTCCACATCCAGGCGACGTTCAACAACACGATCATCACGATCACCGACCAGAACGGTGCCGTGATCAGCTGGGGCTCGGCCGGCGTTGCCGGCTTCAAGGGCTCCCGCAAGAGCACGCCTTATGCGGCGGCTCTGTCCGCTGATGGCGCCGCCCGCCGCGCAATGGAGCACGGCATGCGCCAGGTCGAGGTCTACGTCAAGGGCCCCGGCGCGGGCCGCGAGCAGGCGATCCGCTCGCTCCAGGCCGCCGGCCTCGAGGTCTCGGCGATCACCGACGTCACGCCCATCCCCCACAACGGCTGCCGCGCCCCGAAGCGGCGCCGCGTCTGATCGAGAGTCATGGCCCGATACAACGCTTCTGTCTGTCGCATCTGCCGCCGTGAGGGCGCGAAGCTCTACTTCAAGGGCACCCGCTGCTACACGAAGAAATGCTCCTTCGAGCGGCGGCCCAGCCCGCCCGGCCAGCACGGCGTCCGCCGTCGCAAGGTTGGCGACTTCGGCCTCCAGCTCCGCGAGAAGCAGAAGGTCCGCAAGACCTACGGCGTCCTCGAGCGGCAGTTCCGGAACTACTTCCTCGAGGCGAGCACGCACACTGGTGTCACCGGCGAGACGCTCCTTCGGTTCCTGGAGCTGCGTCTCGACAACGTGATCTACCGGATGGGCTTCGCGCCATCGCGACCGGCGGCCCGCCAGCTCGTCGGCCACGGCCACTTCGCGGTCAACGGCCGGCCGACGAACATCCCGTCCTTCCAGCTCAAACCCGGCGACCGGATCGAGGTCCGTGACTCCCGCCAGAGCCGCGAGCCGTTCAAGGTCGCCAAGGAGACCCTCAAGTCGCACCAGTCACCCGAGTGGGTGTCGGTCGATGCCACCAAGCTCAGCGGAACAATTGCCGACGTGCCGCGCCGCGACCAGATGCCGCTCGACCTCAACGAGCAGCTCGTGGTCGAGTTCTATTCGAGGTAAGCGCCCCACCATGATCGAACTCGAGAATCCCCAGATCGAGCCCGTCGAAGAAGTCGGGACCTACGCGAAGTACGAGGCGGGTCCCCTCCAGGCGGGTTACGGCGTCACGCTCGGGAACGCACTGCGGCGCGTCCTGCTCTCGTCGCTCGAAGGCGCTGCGGTCACCTCGATCCAGATCCGGGACGTCTACCAGGAGTTCTCGACGATCCCCGGCGTCAAGGAAGACGTCACCCAGATCGTCCTGAACGTCAAGAAGCTGCGGCTCAAGAGCTTCGCCACCCATCCCGTCCAGTTGCGGCTCATCAAGAGCGGCGCCGGCGCGGTGACCGCCGCGGATATCGCCGAGTCGGCCGACGTCGAGATCGTGAACCCGGACCTCGTCCTCATGACCCTTGACACGGACGACGTGACGATCGAGATGGACCTGACGGTTGAGCGCGGGGTGGGCTACCTCGGTGCGGAACGGGCCGAGGCGCTGCCGATCGGCGTTATCGCGGTCGACGCGATCTTCACGCCGGTCCGCAAGGTCAACTATTGGGTCGAGAGCATGCGCGTCGGCCAGATGACCAACTACGACAAGCTCACGATCGAGATCGAGACCGACGGGACGACGACGCCCGAGGAATCGCTCAGCCGCTCGGCCGAGATCCTCGTCAACCAGTTCCGGCCGTTCATCACGATCGGGATGGCTGCCGCTCAGGCCGACCGGGTCGCGCCGGGCGTGCCGCAGCTCCCGCCGAACATGCTCGACATGCCGATCGAAGAGCTCGACCTGCCGATGCGGGCCTACAACTCGCTGAAGCGCAACAACATCGTCAAGGTCGGCCAGCTGCTCCAGCTCAAGGACGACGATCTGCTCCGGATGCGCAACTTCGGCAAGAAGTCGCTCGACGAGATGAAGGAACGTCTCCGGATGCGCGGCTTCATCGTCCCCGACACGGAGACCGACGGCCTCGAGGGCGACGTCGAGGACGGCTACGACGACGAGGCGGAGTCCTGACGGATGGCCCATCGGATCGGCGGCCGCAAGCTCAGCCGTAAGCAGGGTCCGCGCCTCGCGCTGTACCGCAACCTCACGGTGTCGGTCCTGCGCTACGAGCGGATCAAAACCACCGAGGCGAAGGCCAAGGAGGTCCGCGGCCGGATCGAGCGCATGATCACGCTCGCCAAGCGCGGTGACCTGACGGCACGCCGGGCGGTCATCGCCGAGTTCCCGAATGAGCCGCTCGTCATCAACAAGCTCTTCGACGAGATCGCCCCGAAGTACGCCGATCGGACGTCCGGCTTCACGCGGATCGTGAAGATCGGCGAACGTCGCGGCGACGCGGCAGAAATCGTCCAGTTGGAGCTTGTCTAGGGCAAGCTGAAGCAGGTCTCGGCGCTGTGCCGAGCTCAGCCGACGGCCGCGCCGAGTAGGCGACCGAGCGCACTACAGTGTGCGTGGAGGGAGCTCACGGAGGCGCGAACGCACGGATGAGCCGGCAGCGCGCCGACCAGAAAGCCGGCCGAGAGGCCGGGCCGAGGCGCTTTCGCGCGACGGTTGAATACGATGGGACCGAGTTCGCGGGATTCCAGATCCAGACCAACGCGAGAACGGTCCAGGGAGAACTCGAATCGGCCTTGGCGACTCTCTCCGGAGGGGAGCGGCGGCCGGTCGACGGAGCGGGTCGAACCGATGCCGGAGTTCACGCCAGCGGCCAGGTGATCGCATTCACCTACGCAGGCGATCTCTCGACAGCGGAGCTGACCAGGGCCCTCAACGGGCTCCTCCCGCCGGACGTCGCCGTTCGCGACGTGCGTCGGGCTTCCCGCGAGTTCCATCCCCGCTACGCGGCGCGATACCGGGAATATCGCTACACCGTCTGGAACGGGCCGCGGAGCCCGCTTCGCGAGCGGACAGCGCTCGGGGTGCGGGTCCCGCTCGACACGGACGCGATGGCGCGAGCGGCGTCGGTCTTCGAAGGCCGACGCGATTTCTCGGCCTTCGGGTCCGCGGACCGCAAACCGGTCCGGACCGTGTACTCGGTTCGGGTCAGGAGGGTGGGCCGGCTGGTGACGATCGACGTCCGCGCCGACGCCTTCCTGCGGGGCATGGTCCGACGCATGGTGGCTGCCCTCCTCGAGGTCGGCCGGGGACAGTTGAATGAACGGCAGCTCGCAGCGGCCCTGGCCGCACGGGCAGCGGCTCTCGATGGTGCGGCAGCACCGGCAAAGGGCCTGACACTCCGCCGCGTCGCCATCGGGCGACGGGCGGCACGGACGACGGAGAAGACGAAGAGCGATGAACGCGAAGACCCTGACGATCAGGGAGACTGAGATCGACCGGCACTGGTTCGTCGTTGACGCGACCGACCAGACCCTGGGTCGTCTCGCCTCGCGTATCGCGCGTGTCCTCGAGGGCAAGCACAAGGCGACCTACACGCCGAACCTCGACTCGGGCGATCACGTCATTGTGCTCAACGCGGGCCGTATTCGAGTGACCAGCGACAAGCTCGAGAGCAAGCTCTACACCCGCCACAGCGGTTACCCGCAGGGCCTCAAGCAGGAGACGCTCGGCCATCTGCTCGAGCGGCGACCCGAGGAGGTTATCCGGCGGGCGGTCAAGGGCATGCTGCCGCGCACACGCCTCGGCGCCCAGCAGATCCGCAAGCTCAAGATCTACGCCGGCTCCGACCACCCACATCAGGCCCAGCGGCCTGAGCCGCTCGCCTGACGAGGAGTTCCTGAATGACGACACCAGCCTTCTTCTCCGGGACCGGTCGCCGCAAGACGGCGATCGCTCGTGTTCGGCTGCTGCCCGGCGAGGGCGAGATCGTCGTGAACGGCCGCTCTCTGGAGGAGCACTTCGGCAACGCCGTCAACGAGGCCGAGGTTCGCATGCCGTTCCGCGTCACCGGCACGGAGGGCCGCTTCAACGCGATGATCAAGGTCGAGGGTGGCGGCGTCACCGGGCAGGCCGGCGCGATCCGGCATGGCATCGCCCGGGCGCTCCTCGAGCTCGATCCCGAGGCGCATAGGCTGCCGCTTCGGCAGGCCGGACTCCTCACCCGCGACTCGCGGATGAAGGAGCGCAAGAAGTACGGTCTGAAGCGAGCCCGGAAGGCGCCGCAGTACACGAAGCGCTAGCTCGGGTTGGCGCCGGGGTTCCCGAGTCGGGACTGCCGGTTCCCTCCTGGCACGCTGGGCGTGCCAATCAGCGACGAAGAAGCGAGTGCACGCCGTCGACGGCCCGTTCGTTGCTCGTTTGGCACGCCAGCCGTGCCAAACCGCGGAGGAAACGGTCTCCGAGGCCGTCGAAGCTCGCTCCGTTCTTCGTTTGGCACGCTGGGCGTGCCACTACCGACATCCGGCGCCGAGATGACAGAATTCGGTGATGACGGCGATCGCTGAGGCCACGGGCAGTCTGCGCGGACGTGATCTGCTCTCTGCCGCGGATCTGACCCGTGACGAGATCGAGCGGCTCTTCGACCGTGCCGCCCAACTCAAGGCGGAATTCCGGGAGACACGTCGCCATGCCGCCCCGCCGCTCCTGGGCCGCACCCTGGCCATGCTCTTCCAACGCCCGAGCCTGCGGACGCGGGTGACGTTCGAAGCCGGCATGACCCAGCTGGGCGGCCATGCGATCTACCTGACCAACGACGTCGTGCTCGGTGCCCGTGAGACCGTCCGCGACGTCGCCCGCAATCTCGAGCGCTTCATCGACGGCATCGTCGTCCGCACCGGTCCGCACGAGGTCGTCGCCGAGCTCGCATCGCATGCAGCCGTGCCGGTTATCAACGGCCTGACCCTGCGCGAGCACCCGTGCCAGGCTCTCGCCGACATGTTCACGCTCCGAGAGCGGTTCGGCAGTCTCGACGGCGTCGTCCTCGCCTTCGTCGGCGACGGCAATAACGTCTACCACTCGCTGGCTCTCCTCGGCGCGACGCTCGGCCTGGAGGTTCGGCTCGCTCATCCGGCGGGCTACGGCCCGAATCCGCGGATCATCGAGCGGGCAGAGGCTCTGGCGATCGAGTCGGGCGGCCGGCTGACGTTCGCGACGGAGCCCGTCGACATCGTCAAGGGCGCCTCGGTGGTCTACACCGACGCGTGGACGTCGATGGGCCAGGAAGCTGAGACCGAGGAGCGGCGCGACGCCTTCGGTCGATACCAGGTCAATGCACAGCTGCTCGCGGTTGCCGGCTCGGACGCGGTCGTCATGCACTGTCTGCCCGCCCACCGTGGCCAGGAGATCACGTCGGACGTCATGGATGGCCCGCAGAGCATCATCTTCGACCAGTCCGAGAATCGCCTCCACGTCCAGAAGGCCCTGCTCACCGAGCTCCTCCCAGAATGAGCGACGCCGTCTACGAGCGGTACAAGGAAGCCCTCCGGCGGGGGCATGTGGCGGCCAACCGGCACCGCTACGACGCCGCTCTCGTCGCCTACAGCGAGGCGGCCGAGATCGCACCCGAACGGGCGCTGCCCCATGCCAGCCTGGCGACGATCCTCGTCAAGCTCGGGCGGCGGGATGAGGCGCTGGCAGCGTACGGCCGGGCGATTGACCGTGCGCCGCGAGACGAGGCCGCGCTCGCGGGTCGAGCCGAGCTTCTTGCCGAGATCGGCCGGCGTGTCGACGCTGCAGACGACCTCGACGTCGTCGCCGAGGGCCAGCAGGCGGCGGGCCGCCTCACCGACGCTGCCGACACCGCCCTCCGGGCCCTCCAGCTCGCCGAGTCGAAGACCCGCCGCCGCAGCGTCGAGGCGCTAGCCCGTGTGCTTCGCGAGACGCCGGGACAGGAGCTTGCCGCGATCGCTCTCGAGCGTGGGCTGGGCGGGGCACCCCAGCTCTCGGGCGAGGGCGGGCAGACCGAGGAGGCGCTCGAATCGGCAGCGGCCGAACCGACGGGGCCGCCACCCGATGGGGCGATCCTCGGTGCCGAAGCAGAGGACCTGCTCGACGCGGGCGACACCGACGGGGCCCGCGACCGCCTGATCCAGGCCGCCCGCGCTCACTACGCGAACCGCCGCCTGAACGCGGCCCTCGACGCCTGCTACCTCGCCCTCGGCATCGCGCCGTTCGAGCTCGAGCTTCATCTCCTCCTCGCGGAGCTCTATCTCGAGCAGGGCTGGCAGGGTCCGGCCGCTGACAAGCTCGTCCTCCTCGGCCGTCTCGCCGATCTCGTGGACGACGGAGCCGCGCGACGCCGGATCTGCGACCTCGCCAAGGCTCGGATCCAGGGCGACGAGCGACTCACGGCGATGTGCGCCTGAGCATTCGTCCGCTCACTGAAATGCGCCCCGCCTGATCGGGGATCGGCCTGCCGGCCATGACCCCGATGTACACTCGGAGCACGATGGCGCAGTTCCTCGAGTCGATCTTCGACCAGGTGAAGCCGACCACCGTCATCGACGTCGGGATCACGGCGCTCCTGATCTACTGGCTCTTCAGCCTGATCCGCGGCACTCGCGCGGTCCGCCTCGTCATCGGCGTCACGGTCCTGTTCGCCGTATACGCGGTCGCCCAATACCTGAACCTCCAGCTGCTGACCCAGATCCTCCAGACCGGCGCGGTGGTCGGCCTGTTCGCGCTCGTCGTCGTCTTCCAGCCCGAGCTGCGCCGCGCCCTCGATCGGATTGGTCGTGTCGGTTCGATGGCCTGGCTGTTCTCGCCGTCCGAGCAGCGGCTCGCCGAGCACGTCGCCGACGAGGTCGCCCATGCCGCGGCTCTCCTTTCGGCTGACGGGATCGGTGCGCTCATCGTCCTCGAGCGCGAGACCGGCCTCGAGGAGATCGCCGAAAGCGGCGTCATGATCCACGCGGATCTCTCGGACGACCTGATCCGCACGATCTTCACGCCCAAGGCCGCGCTCCACGACGGCGCGGTCATCGTCCGCGGTGACACGGTCCTCGCGGCGGGTGCGCTGCTGCCACTCGCCGAGACCACGATCCACACCGAGCGCTTCGGGACCCGCCACCGGGCGGCGCTTGGGATCACGGAGCAGACGGACGCCGTCGTCGTGGTCGTCTCCGAAGAGAATGCCCAGATCAGCCTGGTCGAGCGGGCGCGGATCGTCCGCAACCTCAACGAGCCGCAGCTCGCGCGGGCGCTGCGGACGCTCCTCAGCCCACCGACCGCTCGCGGTCCGCTGGGCCTGCCCGTCCCGGGCGGCGCGGCCGGTCCGGGTGGCCGGGCGCCGCGCATCGCCGATCTCGGCCGGCTCGTCCGACGCACTCGACGGCTGAACGAGGCACGCCTCCTCGAGCGACGCGGGCCTGAGGAGGAACCCCCGGCGGCCGCTCGGGTTTCCCGGTGAGGCGAGCCCTCGTCCTTCTCGTCCGGAACTGGCCGCTCAAGCTGGCCGCGCTGTTCCTGGCGATCCTGCTCTACGGCGTCCTCGTCATCGGCCAGAACGCACGGGTCTTCCCGGGCAGCATCCCGATCGTGGCCGTCAACGAACCCGCGAGCGCATTCCTCCTGTCCAATCTCCCGAACGTGACCGAGGTGCGCTACCTCGCAAACGACCCCAGCATCCGCGTCGACACGTCGAGCTTCGAGGCGACGGTCGACCTGAGCGCAGTCGATCCGGCCGCGGGCACGGTGTCGCTCCCGGTCACGGTCCGTGCGGGTGACAGTCGCGTCAGGGTCCTCGGCTGGAGTCCTGATCGCGTCCAGGTCCAGGTCGATCAGGTGGTGGCGACCCAGGTGCCGGTCATCGTGAACAAGGTGTCGGTCCCAGCGAACGTCGACGTTCGCGACGCCGTCCTGTCGCAGAAGGAAGTGACGGTTCGCGGACCGGCGAGCATCATCCGCCGTGTCGATCATGTCGAAGCCCGGGTCCAGATCGATCCGGCGGGCCTCGACTTCGATCGCGAGGTCGAGCTCATCCCGGTCGATGTACTCAACGAGCCTGTTCCGACGCCAGTGCGCGTGGAACCCGCCGAGGTCCGCGTCCGCATCGCGGTCTTCACGAACCGCCAGAGCCGGACCGTGCCGATCGCTCCAAACCTGGAAGGCCAACCGGCGCCGGGCTTCGAGGTCACAGCCATCTCGGTCACCCCGCTCATCGTCAACGTCGAGGGTGATGCGGACGATCTGGAGACGCTCGTCAGGGCCGACACGAGCCCGGTCAACGTTGCCGGGGCCACCGACGATGTGACGGCCACGGTCGGCCTCGCCCTGCCCACCGGGGTCCTCCAGATCGGCCAGGGCACGTTCGAAGTGAAGGTGACGATCAAGCCGGTCAGCGCGACGCGCACGTTCAACGCCGGTATCGCGTTGCAGGGTGCCCGGAGCGACCGGACGTACAGCCTCTCGACGGACAGCGTCGTCCTGACTGCCGGTGGTCCGATCGCCGATCTCGACCGGCTCCAGGCCCAGACGATCCAGGTCACAGCGGACGTCGCCAACCTCACGCCAGGAGCCCATGAGGTAACGCTGAGCGCCGATCTGCCGGCAGGTGTCACCCTCCTCACGATCAGCCCGCCGCGGATCACGATCGTCGTCGGTGTACCGTCTCCAAGTTCGGCCACAGGTGCAGAGGCCTCGGCCGCACCCTGACCGCTCCCTGACAGTTCCGGGAGGACCTCTTGCCGCGTCTGTTTGGCACGGACGGAATTCGCGGGGTCGCCAACGTCGACCTCAAGCCGACCCTCGCCTACGCGCTGGGCCGCGCAACCGCCAAGCGGCTCGTCGGACCCGGTGGCGACCTCATCGTCGGCCAGGACACGCGACGATCCGGCGACATGTTCGTTGCCGCGATCACGGCCGGCGCGACGAGCCTTGGCTCCCACGTCCGCTCGGTCGGCGTCGTGCCGACGCCGGCCCTCGCGTTTCTCACCGGCGATGGCACGTTTGCGGCCGGCATCATGGTCTCGGCGTCGCATAACCCGGCCGACGACAACGGGCTCAAGGTCCTCGACTCTGACGGCCTCAAGCTCGACGACGCGATCGAGGACGAGCTCGAGCAGATGATCTGGCGGGTGGAGGAGCTCGGCGGCGTCGGCAATTCGGAGCTCGGCCAGGCGACCGATGCCCGCCATCTCCTTGACCGCTATCGCAGTCACCGCCTCGCGCTTGCTTCCTCGATCGACGCGGCAGGCGTGAAGGTCGTCGTCGATTGCGCGAACGGTTCAGGCGGCGTCGTCGCGCCGGAGATCATCTCGGCGACCGGCGCAACCGTGGACGTCATCCACAACGAGCCGGACGGCGTCAACATCAACGTCCATTCGGGTGCCACCTCGCCGGCCTCGCTCGCCGACGAGGTGAAGGCCCGCGGCGCGGACGTCGGCTTCGCCCTCGACGGCGACGCGGATCGACTCATCGCGGTCGACTCGCGCGGCGAGGTGGTCGATGGCGACCACGTCCTCGGCATCCTTGCCCTCGACCGGCTCGAGCGCGACGCCCTCGTCAACAAGTCGCTTGTCGTGTCGGTCCTGTCGAACGGCGGACTCCAGGCAGTCGTCGAGGAGGCGGGCGGTCAGGTGATCCGGACGCCGGTCGGCGACAAGTACATCCTCGAGGGGATGCTCGTCGCGGGCGCGACGCTCGGCGGCGAGAAGAGCGGCCACGTCATCGTCCGCGAACAGACGACCTCCGGCGATGGCATCGTCACGAGCCTGGAGGTGCTGCGCGTCATGTGCCGCCGCAGCGAATCGCTGGCGGACCTGGCTGGACGAATTCCCATGCTGCCGCAGCAGCAGCGCGCCGTGCGAGCGCGTCACAAGGACCAGTGGGAGGGCGATCGGGCTCTCCTGAAGCAGATCGCCGAGGCCGAGCGGCGTCTCGGGGCCGGTGGCCGGGTCCTCGTTCGGCCGTCCGGCACGGAGCCGGCCTTGAGGGTCATGGTCGAAGGACGGGATGAGGCGCTAGTCATCGAGTTGGCCGACGAAATCGCGACCCTCGCAGGCCAGCGCCTAAACTAGCGGGCCATGTGCGGCATTGTCGGCTATACCGGTCCCCGTGAAGCGGGCCCGATCCTCATCGAGGGGCTGAAGCGCCTCGAATATCGCGGCTACGACTCCGCCGGTATCGCCCTCGTCGACGAGCAGGGCGATCTCTTCGTCGAGAAAAAGGCCGGCAAGCTATCGAACCTGCAGACCGCCATCGCCGATCGGACGCCGCATGCGGCACTGGGTCTGGCCCACACGCGCTGGGCGACGCACGGCCGCCCGAACGACCTCAACGCCCATCCCCACCAGGACTGCAAGGGCGAGATCACGGTCATCCACAACGGGATCATCGAGAACTTCCGCGAGCTGCGCGACGGTCTCGAGGCGCGCGGCCACAAGCTCACCTCCGAGACCGACACCGAGGCCATCGCCCATCTCGTGGAGGAGGCCTACAACGGCGACCTCGCGGATGCGGTCCGAGCGACTCTCCGCCAACTCGAGGGTGCTTACGCGCTCGTTGTCATTCATCGCAACGAGGTCGACCGGCTCGTCGGCGCGCGCCAGGACGTGCCGCTCGTCGTCGGGCTCAACGGCGAGGAGAGCTTCGTCGCCAGCGACGTCGCCGCGATCCTGGCCCACACAAACCGCATCGTCTTCCTCGAGGAGGGCGATGTCGCCGATGTCCGGCCCAACGGCGTCGAAGTGACCGACGTCGACGGGAATCGCCGCGAGCGGGAAGAAACGCTCATCGACTGGTCGATCGAAGCGGCCGAAAAGGGCGGCTATGAGCATTTCATGCTCAAGGAGATCCACGAGCAGCCCGAGGCGCTCCGTCAGTCGATCATCGGCCGGGTGTCGCGCGGCGACCGGATCGAGCTCGAGGAGCTCGCCCAGTTTGGCGAGACCCTCCGCTCGATCGATCGGGTCGAGCTCGTCGCCTGCGGGACGGCGTACTACGCCTCCCTGGTCGGGGCCGCCGCGATCCAGGACTGGACGGGAATTCCGGCCCGGGCAACGGTCGGCTCCGAGTTCCGTTACTCGCCGGCGCCGATCGGCGAGAACGTCCTCGTGATCGCCGTCACCCAGTCGGGCGAGACCGCCGACACGATCGCCCCGACCCGCTATGCCCGCGAGCAGGGCAGTCCGATCATCGCCGTGACGAACACCGTTGGATCGGCGATCACCCGCGAGGCGGACGTCGTGCTCTTCCTGCAGGCCGGTCCAGAGATCGCAGTCGCGGCCTCGAAGACGTTCGTCGCCCAGGTGACGACCCTCGTCATCCTCGCCGCGGCGATTGCGAAGGCTCGTGGCACGCTCGGTGCCGAGCAAGAGGTCGAGCTCGGTGCCGCCCTGCGGGCGCTGCCCGAGAGCGCGGCTCGGGTCCTCGGGAGTGCTGCCGCTCAGGCGCCCGATCTCGCGCGGCGCTACGTCAACTCACGGGGATTCATGTTCGTCGGCCGCGGCTATACGTTCCCGACCGCGCTCGAAGGAGCGCTGAAGCTCAAGGAAGTGAGCTACGTTCATGCCGAGGGCTATGCGGCCGGCGAGCTCAAGCATGGCCCCATCAGCCTCCTCGACGCCGAATGCCCGCTCGTAGCCGTGGCGACGCGGTCAGCGGTCTACGACAAGCTCATCAGCAACGTCATGGAGGGCCGCGCCCGTGATGCGCGGGTCATTGCCGTCGCCACGGAGGGCGATCCGCAGATCGAGCGCTTCGCCGACGATGTCTGCTGGGTGCCCGACACGCACGAGGCCCTGAGCCCGGTGCTCGCGATCATCCCGCTCCAGCTGCTCGCCTACCACGTCGCGGTGGCCCGCGGCACGGACGTCGACCAGCCGCGCAATCTCGCGAAGTCCGTCACCGTGGAATAGGGTTTCGTGGCGGAACTCCAGGCCCCGAGCGGCACGACCGAACTTGGGATTGACATCATCAAGGTCGAGCGGATCCGGCACTCCCTCGAGCGATTCGGCAGCCGCTTCTCCGAACGTGTCCTGACACCGGCCGAACGCCGCTACGTCCGCGACCGGCCCGAGACGATGGCCGGCCGCTGGGCCGCGAAGGAGGCCGTCTCGAAGGTCCTCGGGCTCGGCGTCCGCGGGATCGGCTGGAAGGAGATCGAGATCGAGCGCCTCCCGACCGGTCAGCCGGCGGTGCGGCTCCATGGTCGCGCCGAAAGACGCGCCGAGCAGCTGGGCATGGAGCGGATCGCGGTGTCGATCAGTCACGAGGCCGATTACGCGGTCGCGATTGCCTTCGGCATCCGGACCGCCGGCGGTCGGTTCCTGTTCCCGGTCGACATCGAGGAACGGCTCGACGATCGCGAGCAGCGGATCCTCGCCCGGCTCGAACGCTTGCGCGATCTCCAGGAGGCGAGCGTCCGCGGGGAGGCTGACGGCGGTGGCTGAGCGTGGCGTCGGCTTCCGGCGCGAGGAGCCATCGAGCACGAAACCGGCCCTGCCCGAAGGCGCGATCGAACTGACCGACGAGATCGCCGCGGGCCTGTTGCCGGAGCGCCCGGCGCGCGGTCACAAGGGCACGTTCGGCAAGGTCCTCGTCATCGCGGGTTCGCTCGATTACGCCGGCGCCGCGCTGCTCGTCTGTCGCGCCGCGGGTCGGGCCGGAGCGGGGCTCGTGACGCTCGCCGTCCCGGAGTCACTCCAGCCGTTGTTCGCCGCCAAGGTCGTCGAGGCGACGACGATGGCCCTGCCCGAGGACGACGTCGAGGAGGTCGAGCCCGACGACGCGCTCGCGCGGATCCTCGACCACGACCATGACGCGATCGTTCTGGGACCCGGGCTGCGACCCGGCCTCGCGACGACCGAGCTCGTCCAGGCGCTCCTGACCGTACCCGAGGAGCCGGCGCCTGCGCCAATCGTCCTCGACGCCGAGGCGCTCCGGTCGCTGGCGACACTCGAGCAATGGTGGCCGGCGGTCCATCGCTCCGCGGTGCTCACCCCGCATAGCGGCGAATTCCAGCGGCTTCGCGCGGGGAGCAGCCTCGCAACGCAGGACGGCGACCTCAACGATGACGACGATGCACGGGCCCGCGCCGCTCGCGATGCTGCCGCGACGTGGCGCCAGGTCGTTGTGCTGAAGGGTGCCCGGACGGTCATCGCCGCTCCGGACGGCGCGCTTGCGGTAGCGCCGTTCGAGAACCCGGCCCTCGCCAGCGGGGGCACCGGCGACATCCTGTCAGGCGCCATCGGCGCCTTCTTGGCCCAGGGTCTCGACGCGTTCGCGGCGGCTCGCCTGGGGGTCTATCTGCATGGGCTCGCCGGTGATGCCGTCCGCGAACGAATCGGCGACGCGGGCCTGCTCGCCTCCGATCTGCCGGATGCCTTCGCCGTCGCCCGCCGCCGCCTGGCCGCGCTCGCCGAGCGACGCCGGACCGGGAAGCGTGTTGGCTTCGTCGCTCGAGATGCGGACGGCAACGGGAGCGGCGGCTGACGACGTTCACGGCGCGCCCGCCCATCGAGGATCGCCTGCAGGCCGCCGGCCTGCCGCCGCTACCCAGGATGGCGTGGCTCGAGGTCGATCTGGACGCACTCATTGGAAACCTCGCGGCGATCCGGCATGCGGCGGGGTCCGGGGTCCGGGTGGAGCCTGTAATCAAGGCCGACGCCTACGGCCACGGAATGATTCCGGTCGCCCAGGCGCTGGAGGCGGCCGGCGCCGAGGGTCTATCCGTCGTGACCTTCGATGAGGCAGAGGCGCTTCGCGCAGCCGGCATCGAGGTGCCGCTGCTCGTCCTCTACCCGATCCCGGTCGGTCTCGTCAGTGCGGCGGCAGCACAGCGCATCGCCGTCACGGTCGGCGACGCGGCGCTCCTCGATCGGCTCGTGGAAGCCGTCCGCTCGGCGAGCGGCATCCCGGCGCTCCACGTCCAGCTCGAGTTGGAGACCGGGCTTGGTCGCGGCGGCGTCCCGCCTGAGGAGGCATCTAACGCGGCGCGGCGGCTCGCGGACACGGAAGGCATCGTTCTCGACGGGGCGTGGTCGCATCTCGCGGCACCCGAGGATCTGGAGCGATCCGCGGGCCAGCAGGAGCGCTTCGAACGGGCACTGAAGGGGTTGTCCGATGGCGGCGTCGGGATCGCGACACGCCACCTGTCTGCCAGCGGCGGGCTCGTCGCCGGCACCGCACCGTCGTACGACGCGGTCCGTCCGGGTTTGGCGATCTACGGGATGGTGCCCGACGACCTCCTCACCGACGAGCCACGGGGACTGGCAGCGGAGCTGCGCCCGGTGATGTCGCTCCACGCGCGCCCGGTGCGGGTCATCGACCTGCCCGCCGGCTGGGGCATCTCCTACGGCCCGTCCTATACGACCGCGCGGCCGAGCCGTATCGCGACCCTGCCGGTCGGCTATGGCGACGGCTGGCCCCGAAGTCTCTCGAACATCGCGAACGCCCTCGTGCGTGGCGTACGCGTCCCGCTCGTCGGCAACGTGGCCATGGACGCGGTCATGGCCGACGTCACGGACGTCCCCGGTGAGCCAGTGACGGTCGACGATGAATTCACCCTTCTCGGCCGCCAGGGGAGCTCGAAAATCGATGCCGCCGAGCTGGCGCGACTGCGCACCACGATCTCCTGGGAGGTCACGACCGACATGGCTCGGCGCCTGCCCCGGGTGTACCATGCGGCCGCCGGACCCGTGGGGCTTCGGACGCTTTCGGCTGCGGAGGATCGGTGGCTCGGATCGAACTCTGGAACGGAGACATCTGCGACCTAGAGGTCGACGCGATCGTCAACGCAGCGAACCTGTCGCTCTGGATGTCGACCGGTGTCGGGGGCGCGATCAAGCAAGCCGGCGGTGAGCAGATCGAGTTTGCCGCCGTTCGCCAGGCGCCCGTCCCGCTTGGTGGTGCGATCGTCACGCCGGCAGGGAGCCTTGCCGCGCGGGCCATCATCCACGCCGTATCGCTCGATCGTGATCGCCGGACAAGCGGTCCGATCATCGAATCCGCGGTCCGCAGCGCGATGGAACGCGCCCGCGAGATCGCAGCGACGAGCATCGCGTTTCCGGCCCTCGGGACAGGTGTCGGCGGTTTCCCGCTCGAGGAGGCGGCCCGGATCACCGTGGCGACCGTCCGCGACGAGCTCCATCGCTCGCCGACAATCCAGCACGTCATCTTCGCCCTGCGCGGAGCCGCGGTCTACCAGGCCTTCCAGACGGCCCTCGCCACGCCCATCGCCGTCGGTCCCGGCAAACCGATGGAAACCCCTGCCCCGCGGGACCAGATCGGTGTTGACAGCCATCTCGTCGGCGGCGGGCGATGAGCTTTCCCCTCGAACCGACAGACGAGCAGCGTGACGAGCTCGTCGAACAGGTTGCCCGCGAAATCCAGCTCCGGGGCCTGACGACGCCGGCCGTCCACTTCCTCCAGGCGAGCCGTCCGTACCGGCCGCTCGGCGCCAACGCGATGCTCTTCTTCGATCCGGTGTTGCGCGGCCTCTTTGGCGGCGAGCTCGCCGGCGCGAGTGCGATCCTCGCCGATGACGCAGGGATCGAGCTCCTGATCGCGCGCCTCGAGGAGACGGACGAAGAGACTGCCTGGGACGCGTGAGCTCTGATCCGCACAGCTTCCTCGCCATCGATCTTGGCGCGGCGACCACCTCTGTCTCGCTCATCGGCCGGACCCGTACGCACTGGCGCCTCGTCGGGAGCCTGAGCTTCCCGTCGCAGGTCTCGCTCGAGGCGATCATCGACGTTCTCCTCGAACGAGCCCGCGAGGTCGATATCGAGCTGGCCAGGGAGCTCGGGTTCGACGCGCCGAACGCCACCAGGGTGCTACCCCGCCTCATCTCCCGATCGGCGCCACCCGCGGAGCTCGCGATCGTCGCCGTCACGGAGCGCAGCCTGGGCGCGATGCAGGCGATCGCCGAGCGGACAGGCTGGCGTTTCCGGACGAACAGCCTCGAGACATCCGAGCCGATCCCGCTGACGGAAGCGCTCCTCGACAGGTCGGTGTCGACCGTTCTCGTCGGGGCCGACGAGCCGCCGGGCGCCGACGAGCGTTACCGGGTTGGCGAGCTCGCCGCGATCGTAGCGGCGGCGGGCCTTCGCCGGCCGGAGCTCACGATCGTCCTCGCAGGATCGATGGCCGAACACCAGCCGCGCTTCGAGCGGAATGGCGCCGGTGATGGCGGTGAGCTGATCCTCGGTCCGAGCGTGTCAGCCGGAGACCCTCCCGGCACTGCGTTGCGGGTCCTCCTCGAGCGTTTGCGGGCGCCGAACGGCGACTCTCGCACGGCCTTCATACAGGCGACCCTCGGCCTCGCGGAGGCCCTCGACCGCCGGGTGGAGGCGATCGACGTCGGACTCGACGGCTCGGCGCGGGCGAGCGCGGCACCCGGCCTCGGCGGAGCAGCGGGCAGCGTCACCTGGGGCATGAGCGCGGCTGCGGGTCTCGCGCCGGCGGATCCCGACGAAGCCATCGTCGATGGCGTCCTGGGCTGGTCGACCGTGTCGATCGACCGCCATCGGATGCGCGATCGGCTGCGCGAGCTGAGGCTCTCGCCGTGGGCCGAGGCATCCGGCGACGGCGGTCCGTTGCGTCTGGCCGCCGCCCGAGCCGCGTTGCGCCGGCTCATCGACGTGACCCCCGAAGTCGACGCACAGCCTGCGGCCGATCTCCTCGTCGTTTCGGGCGGCGCCTGGGCCGTCGCGCCGGGACCGGCCATTGCCCTCGCCGTCGCCGACGTCATCCGCCGGCCCGGTGTCTGCCAGATCGCCTTCGACCACGCCCGGCTGATGGGTCCGCTCGGGACGATCGAGGAGCCGGCGGAGCGTCGTCAGATGCTGCGCGAGCTGGCAGACGACCTGCTCGTGCCGCTCGGCAGCGTCGTCATGCCCGAGGGGATGCGTGCCGGTCGGTCGGGCGGGCGACTGATCGTCCACGGTGCCCATGGGTCGACCGAGCTGGACCTCGTACCAGGCGGCTTGGAGCTCGTGGACCTGCCACCGGGCGAGAGCGCGGTCGCGGAGTTCCAGTTCAGGAACACGGTCCGGCTCGGCGCGCGCGGCAAGCACTTTGCGATCGACGTCGCCGGCGGTCTGGGTGGACTGCTTGTCGATCTCCGTGACGTCCCGCTGCGGCTGCCCGATCGGGCGGATCGGCGCCAGGAGCTGTTGGCCGCCTGGCAGGAGGCTCTTTGGGCGGGGAGCGAGGCATGACCCGCGGTCCGGCCGTGGCCCCGCGGCAGGGCCATGGGCAGCTCGCGCCCGGCCTCGATCTCGTTCCGCGGCGGGCCCTCGTCGAGCGGGGCCTCGAGGCGTGGTTGCCGTTGTCGCCCGGCGATCGGGCGATCGTTGCCGGTGGCGAGACGATCTTCGCCGGCGAGACGATCGCCGACCGTCTGCGCGAGGCGCGGCTGCTGGAGACGAACGATGCCCCCGCACTCAAGCCGGGCCAGCGCTGGACCCGTGTTCGAATATCGGCGACCGGGGAGGCAGCGCCATTGTCTGAAGGCGAGCTCCTCTTCGAATCCGACGGCCGTCTGCGGATCGCGACGGGCGAGCACCAGGAGCCCCTCGAATCGCCGGTCGCCGGGGTGGTCCGCGAGGTGCGACCGGGCATCGGCATTCGCATCGCCGCGGAGGGGGCCGCGCTGCCCGGCGCGTTCGCACTCGGCGGGACCGCACGCGGCCGGCTCGACATCGCGGCGGGCCCGGACGGCGAGCTCCTGCCGCGCTCGTTCGACGTCGGCTCCGCCGGGGCGATCCTCGTCGTCGGAGCCAGGATTGACGCTGAATCGCTCACTCGCGCCAGGGCAATGGGCGTCCGCGGCATCGTCGTCGCCACGCTCTCGAGCAAGGAGCGCCGCGACTTCCTCGCGTCTGAAGCGCGGCAGCGAGCGGCACTCCACAGGCTGCCGCCGCTGGCCGTCCTCGTCCTCCATGGAATCCTCCGGCGGCCGATCGCCGGCCCGGTAAACGATCTGCTCCGGAGCCTCTCGGGACAGGAAGTCGCGATCGTCGGCGACCCGCCACGGCTCGTCTTCGATCCGGCGGGTGTCGATCTCCCCAACGAGCTGCCCGGTCGGATCCATGTTCGGGGCGGACCCATGGCCGGCCGCTCGGGCGAGTGGGAAGGCCTCGCGGGCGTCCGGAGGTTCGCGGGTGGCGTCAATCTCGAGGCCGGCTTCGTTCGTTTCGGCGACGACCCGCCCGTCGCGCTCCCGCTGGCCGATCTCGAGCGATACGACTGACCTCCGACCCGGCCGCGAGCAGGTTCCGCTACCCTCGACGGTCATGGCAGTTCCGGCCGCCACCGTGCGGCAGATCACGACCACGAGCCCTGAGGCGACGCGGGCCTTCGGGTCATCGCTCGGCGCGTTGGCGCGCGCGGGCGATGTCGTCTGTCTGTGGGGCGAGCTGGGGGCGGGCAAGACGCAGCTCGCGAAGGGCCTTGGCGCAGGGCTGGGGATCGAGGCGACGATCAATTCGCCGAGCTTCATCCTCATGGCCGAATACCCCGGCCGGCTGCGCCTCTTCCACGTCGACCTCTATCGGCTCGCCGGGGCGAGCGATGCCATCGCCGGCGGCCTCATCGACGAACGCCAATCGGAAGGGGTCACGGTCATCGAGTGGCCTGAACGCCTGGGCGACGCGCTGCCGGCGGATCGGCTCGACATACGGTTCGAGGGGACTGCCGAGGAACCGCGTCTGTTGACGATCGTGGCGGCGGGTCCGCGCCACGAGCACTACCTAGAGGCGAAGCCTTGAACACGCTCGTCCACGACGGCCGCAACGAGGCGATCCTGGCGATCGACACCGCGTTGCGGTCGGTCGTCGTGGCGATCGCCCGGGTCGATGGCGCGCCGCTCGGCGAGACGACATGGGTCGCCGGATACCGGCACGGCGAGACCCTCCTGCCGTCGATCCAGCGCATCCTCGGCGAGGCCAACGTCCGTCGTTCGCGGCTCCGTGGCTTCGTCGTCGGAACCGGTCCCGGCGCGTTCACCGGTCTGCGTGTCGGCCTTGCCACAGCGAAGGGCCTTGCCCGCGCCCTCGGCCAGCCGATCGTCGGGATCTCGACTGGCGAGGTCCTCCTGGAGGCCGTCGCCGAAGCGGTCGGGGAAACTGTCGATCGCTTCGTCCTGCTCCTCCCGGCCGGGCCCGCCGACCGTGTCATCGTTCGCCACGGGACGACGCCGATGTTGCTTCGGGGCGGCGAAGAGCCTGACCTTGCCGCGCACGAGAGACTCGTCGCGGTCGATCTCGACGATCGTGCTCCGGACGACGCGATCGCTCTCGGCGAGACCGCGAGGCGGGGCCTCGGCAGCGTCCTGTTGCGTCGCGGCGGGGGGCGGCTGCGGGGCGGCGCCCGCGGTGATACCGCCCCGC
>Ga0081539_10003253_pt1 | contig 20405 bp, 12 predicted proteins | sample TabmetS4T2R2_FD_71023 | JGI IMG/M metagenome (GOLD analysis project Ga0081539, IMG submission 71023) | Tabebuia heterophylla rhizosphere microbial communities from the University of Puerto Rico - S4T2R2 | ecosystem: Host-associated > Plants > Roots > Rhizosphere ...
GGTTGAACGAGAATGCCTGCAAACCCATTTGCACCGTCGCCATGCTCGGATCACGCAGGAACACCAGCGGACCGAGGAAAGAATTCCAGCCCGCCTGAAACGTGAACAGCCCCAGCGTCGCCAGCGCCGGTTTGCTCAGCGGCAGGTAAATGCGCCAGAAGATCATGAATTCGCCCGCGCCATCAATCCGTGCTGCTTCTCCCAGTTCGCTCGGCAGACCGAGAAAGAACTGCCGCATCAGGAACACTGCGAACGCCCCGGCTGCGCCCGGCAGAATGATCGCCCAATAGGTGTTCAGCAGCCCGTTGCCACCCTGCCCCAGCAGATTATTGCCGCCGACCAGCGGGAAAGACTTCAGGATAATGAACGTCGGAATCAGCGTGATAATTCCCGGAACCATCAGCGCGGTCAGCAAAAAGCGGAACAGTGGCTTGTTCAAACGAAATTTCATCCGGGCGAAGCTGTAGCCTGCCAATGATCCAAAAAACAGGTTCGTCGCCACCCCCGCGCCAGCAAGAAAGAACGAGTTCAGGAAATAGCGCCCAAACGGCACCGTCGTGAAGGCTTCGATGTAATGTTGAACGGTAATCTGCGAAGGAACCCAGCGAATCGGCGAGCTGAAAATTTCCGAGTCCGGCTTGAGCGATGTGCTCAGCATCCAGAACAGCGGCAGGAACATGATAATGCCGAAAAGAACGAGTGCGGCGTAAAACAGCGTCTCGCGGGCGATGAAGAAGGGAGTGATTCGGCGCGTCATCGGCTACTCCGACACCATATTCTGCTCGTTGTTCAGGCGCAGGTTGATCATCGTCACAATGAAAATGATCACAAACAACACCACCGCCATCGCCGAGGCATAGCCCATGCGCAGGCGGTTGAAGCCGACTTCCCAAATCTGGTACACAATCGTGCGCGTCGCGTTCGCCGGACCGCCTTGCGTCAGCACATAGGCTTGGTCGAACAACTGGAACGCGCCGATCAGCGAGAGGGTTGTGACGAGAAAAGTGGTCGTTCGCAGCGCCGGAAGCGTGATGTAGCGAAACAACTGCCAGTTATCCGCGCCATCCAGCCGTGCCGCTTCGTACAGGTATTCGGGTATCCCCTGCAAACCCGCCAGGTAGATCACCATATTGCCGCCCAAACCCTGCCAGAGCGTCACCAGCACAATCGCAAGCATTGCGGTGTTGATGTCCGCCACCCACGCCGGACCGCGCAAACCAAAGATGCCGATGATCTGGTTGAGCACGCCGTAGTCTTTGTTCAGCACCCACAGCCATACGGTCGCCGCCGCTACTGGCGAGGAAATCACGGGTAGGTAGTAAATCATGCGGAAGAATTTCATACCTGGTCGCTTGCGGTTCAGCGCCAGCGCCACCGTCAGCGAAATCACAATGATCGCAGGAACGTAAATCAGCGCATACGTCGCCACGTTCCGCAGCGTGATTTGAAACAGCGCATCGGTTGTCAGTCGTTGGTAGTTGAGTAAGCCGACCCACTCGGTCTCGGTCAATACATCGTAATCGGTAAAGCTCAGCCCAAACGCTGTGACTGCTGGAAGCACAGTGAACACAATGAACAGAATCATCGCCGGGGCGACGAACAGCAGCCCCATGAACGCCTGGTAGCGCCCAAAGCTGGTGCTCTGCCCATTTTGCCTGAAGTTTACCGAAGGCTGTGCAATTTCCTGAACCATCTTATTTCCAAAGTAATTTTAAATAGTTGCTTCGTATACTAGTTTGATTCAAATGATATGTCAACATATTCAATATAACGGGCTGGAAATATTTCGCACACGCGAAAGCGGGTTCCGCAGATGCGGAGTAGGTTTGTAGTGCTTCGCTTCTCCTAAATGGGGTTCGTTTGGGGCGAGAATGAACGACTCTCGCCCCTGAAGATCAATTTCGCGGCTTAATACACTTCAAATTCGTAGATGCGGGTCGCGCGGCTGTCGGGTGCCGTCTGCGGGTTCAGCACCAGCAAGCGCACGTAGCGCATTGGCATTGGCTCAATATCGTGGATGGTGACGTTTTCGGTATTGCCTTCGATCTCTACGATAGTAGTCCAGTCATTTCGCCCATCCGAGCTATACTGAATCTCGAAGTCGCGCGTATTCCACAGCGAGTTCTCCCCATGCGATCCAGCGTGCCGTACGATGAAGCGCGAGACCTCTTGTTCTTCGCCTAAATCAACCTGCAAATAAATATTCGTGCTTGCCCCAGAGCACCATTTCGTATCTGCGCGCCCGTCTACGGCTTGTGCAGGCAGTTCGCTGGGGCTGCAAGCCGAACTACCGAGCGTCGGACGGTTCAGCGCAAGGTTCGCCTCGTTCACGGGCTGTTCAGTCGTTGCGCCGTAAATCTCAATCTCACCAATCTCTCCTGCTTTGTCTACCGTCACCCGCAGCGCATTGGTGACAACCGACTCATCGTCATAACTTACCCAGTCGCTTGTGCCCATCTCATTCGGCGTAGCGTACTCTAGCGCGTAATCGGCGTCGGCACTTACAACCACGCGTTCAACGCTGTAATATGAGCCAAGTTCCAGGGTAATCTCCGCTCCTTCGGATGCGCACCACTTTGTTTCTGCATCGCCGTCCGTCAGCACGTCGAGGGTATCACCTTCGGCACAAAAATCGCTGACACTCACCGCCGCGTGGTACGTCAGATTGCCCTGATACGCTTCTGGCTCCGGCAACTCTTCCAGTGGAACTGCCGCGTTCAGCGCATCCAGCGCCGAGGATTGCCGTGAAGCATCCGCAGCGTCGAACGGACCTGCCCACATCAACCCAAGCTGATTGTCCTCGTTGCGGTTGTTCGCCCAAATCGAATTAGCATTGCGGAGGATGAAATCGCCGTAGGCATCTGTCTCGGTTTCCGCGTGCAAATACGCCAGATGGCGCATAAAAATACCTTTGAATTGTGTGCCATCCGCCCCACAGCTTGAAGGTTCGCACGGTTCGCGCAAAATACCTTCTGGGGTGATCAGCCGCGCGGTGGCGGCATCGGCAATCGCCGTCGCCTGTTCCAGCAGCGCCTCGTCTTCGGTCGCGCGGTACAGGTCAACCAAGCCTGCAAGGATCACGCCCTGGTTGTACGTCCAAGTTTGCCCGCTGTTGTTTTCGCAGTTTGCATCCAGTCCATCGTTGACCAGATTGAGCGCGTTGATCATCCCGCTCGATTGAAACCAGTCCCATTCGCGCTGCGCCCAGTCGAGGTATTCGGTATCCTCCGGCGTCCGTAGGTGCAAGCGCACCGCCAGCAGCAGGAACAGTTCATTCGTGATCGCGTTTTTGTAGTCTCGGTCGCGCGTCCACCATACGCCACCACCGCAAACCTCATCCCATCCACCTGTGATATCCTCGAAAATCGTCCTCGCCATCTCCAGGTAGTGCTCATCCCCGGTCAGGTCGTAGGCGTCGACCCACGCCAGCGCCCACCACTGCGCGTCATCGTAGAAGTTATTGAGGAAATTGGTGCTTTGATTACGTTCAAATGTAGTAACGATAACGTCGAGGTATTCATCGGTTTCTGTAGCGCGCATCATGTCGATCAACGCAGTCAGGGCATTCGCGGAATTCCACCAGTTCGTGCCGCCAATGCCCCGATCCCACTGCCCGGTTGCCTGGCTGTACCAGCCTTGCAGTGCCTCCGCCGCCAGGCTTGCGCGTTCTCCGTAGGTTTCCTGTGCCTGTGCGGTTCCAAAGCCTATAGTAGTGCCAACAAACAGTATTCCTAGAAACAATAATCGCCGCATCTCAACCTCCCGTGTTTATCTCCGCTTTGGTGTGGACGCACCCTCCATAAGCTGAAAGTCGATGATCTGGTGCGTGGGTCCCTGCTTCCCCGCAATCTGGTCGATGAGCAAATCGACGGCTGTCTCGCCCATCAGCGTTTCGTTCTGCTGAATATGCGTGAACAGGATTTCACCAAACTCGTTGTTGGGGTGGTCAAAACAGGCAATCGCATAGTCTTCGGGGATGCGCTTGCCCAGGCTCAGTATCGCCTGCCGCACAATGAGCGCGATGTTGTACTCACAGGCGACGAACGCTGTAATTTCCGGGTGCGCGAGGATGAATTCGCGGATCGTATTTCGGTCTGTCTCTACGTTCTTGGCGCTGAACGATCCCGGCAGCGTACTGAACAGCGTCAGCAGGGTTGATCCTGGCTTGACGGGTTGCTGGCGTTCGGCATATGCCTGCGTGAACCCGCGCAGGCGGTCCTCAATCGTCGATGTATTCTCTGGCGGCGTCGAGATGAAAGCGATCTGCTCGTGTCCTTGGTCGAGCAAATAGCGAGTCAATTCCAACCCAGCCCGCTCGTTGTCTGTATAGACCGACTGTGCCAGAATGCCTTTCAGGTAGCGGTCAACGATCACCGTCGGAAAATTTCCTAGCACCAACCGCAGCAGCGTCGCGTTGTAGTATTCGCCATGTACGGGGAAGACGATGATACCCTCGACGCCCAGCTCGACCAACGCCTGAATTGCCTGTTCTTCCTGGTCGCGCTTGCCGTGTGTAATCTTCGTTATCAGGAAATGCTGGTGTTCAGCGCAGCGGCTTTCGACCGCACGTAACAGGCTCACTCCATAAGCATCAGCAAAATCGGGGATCATGATGCCAATCATTCGCTGATCATGTGGGATCGTGGTCACCTGGGTTCTTTCTGCTGACTGCATTCCCAGATGCGACAGATCAGGCAAATCGCGCGAAACGAACGATCCTCTGCCACGCGCCCGTTCGACCACATTCACTTGCACCAGTGTTTCAAGCGCCTTCTTCGAGGTGATGCGGCTCACGTTGAATTTCTCAGCGAGTTCCTTTTCCGAAGGCACGCGGTCGCCGCTTACCAGCCGACCGCTGCGAATTTCATCGAGGATATATTGGGTGATTTGCTGGTAAAGTGGTGCCATGATCTACTCCTGAAGTAACTTGCAGCTTGGGCACATCCATTATCTTATGCTTTGTGACGCACGACACACCTGTGATTTCGCTGCCAGCACTGTTTCAGAGTTTTTCGATTAGATATGTTGACATATCATACAACCACGCTTAGTATAGCAGAACTCTTTTGCCTGTCGAACTTCCGGTGATGGTGATGACACAATCGACTTCCCGCAATGCTGCACTGGATGTTCAAGCTGCCCTCGAACATCTCATTCAGGAAACAGAGCAAAAACTCAAACAAGCCAATCCAAATCTGCTGCCGCTTTTCCGCCAGTGTTTCCTCAATACCATCGAAACCACCGTCGAACTGCTCGATGATGATACGACCTTCGTCATCACGGGCGACATCCCTGCCATGTGGCTGCGCGACTCAACCGCGCAGGTGCGGCACTACTTGCGGCTGGCGAAAGACGACAGCAGCATCCGCCGCGTCATCAGAGGCATGATTCGCCGTCAGGTGCAGCATTTGCTGATCGATCCTTATGCCAATGCCTTCAACCAGTCTGCCAATGGGCACGGGCATCAAACTGACAAGACGCAGATGCATCCCGCCGTTTGGGAGCGCAAGTACGAACTCGACTCACTCTGCTACCCTGTCCAGTTGATCAAGGATTACGTCGATGCGACACAGGATCGCAGCATTTTCGACGAAAACTTACACCAAATGCTCCGCTCGATCATCAGTGTCATGCAGACCGAGCAGCGCCACGACGAGCAGTCGTCCTACAGCTTCGAGCGGTTGGGCAAGGATCATCCACAGTCCGACACGCTGCCCTTCGACGGCAAAGGCACGCGCACCAACTTCACCGGTATGGTCTGGTCAGGTTTCCGCCCCAGCGACGACGCCTGCAAGTTTGGCTACCTCGTTCCTGCGAATATGTTTGCGGTTGTTATCTTGCAATGGGTCATCGACTTCGCACGCGACATCTACCACGACGAAACCTTAGTGAAAGCCGCCGAAAAATTGCGCGCCGAAATCCACTTTGGCATCCAAACTTACGCCATCGTCAACCATCCCAAGTTTGGGCACATTTACGCCTACGAAACGGACGGCTACGGCAATTACAATCTGATGGACGATGCCAACGTCCCCAGTCTCCTATCACTCCCGTATCTCGGCTACTGCTCGGCGGATGATCCACTCTATTGTGCGACCCGCGCCTTCATCCTCAGCGACGACAACCCGTATTTCTTTCGCGGCTCGCTCGCGGAAGGCGTCGGCAGCCCGCACACCGAGCGCGGCTACATCTGGCACATCGGCATCACCATGCAGGCACTCACTTCGACCGATCCCGCCGAGCAAAACCGCCTGATCGATATGCTGATTGCCACCACCGCTGGCACGAACTTCATGCATGAAAGCTTCGACCCAAACCAGCCAGAAAACTACTCCCGCTCGTGGTTCGCCTGGGCGAACAGCCTCTTCGCAGAATTCATCCTACGCTGGCTGAACTCATCAGCACAATCGTCTCAAAGCTCATAATGGATGATAACGGGTCAAAAAGCGCAAGAAGGCAATCTTTTGACCACCCTCTCGCCTCACAATCCTTCCGTCCTTTGTTACTGCGCCGGGAGCTTGTACACCTGCCCATGCGAAATTTTATTACTTAACGAACGTTCATTTAGTAATCTAGCAGTAGGAATAACTAGCCTTCGAGCGCGCGCACCATCTGCTTCAGCAGGAATTCCCCGGCAACATTGGCTTCTAGCCCTTGCACTTGATCGCCCGCACCACCCAACAGCCGCAGCGTCGTCGCCAACATCCGCCCCTTGCCTATGCGCACGTCAATTACATAGTCTAGTATCGAAAACAGCCGCGCATCCAACCGCTGCATCACATGGGTAACCTCCATCTCGCCGAACGCCGCCGTATCGAAAGCACAGTCCGTCGCCAAGTGGTAGAACTGCAAATCGGTATAACCCTCGTGCGGAAAGGCATTCATCACCGGATGCTCGCAGATCAGCTTGATCGACTCGCGCCAGAACGGGACGCGCTGCACCGGCAAACCACCCGCGCTCGGTTGCACCAGGACTGCACGCCCGCCCGCGCGCACGAAACGCTCCAGCTCCGGCGTGAACGCGCCTGCAATCACAATTTGCTCATTCACAAAGTCAGCTTTAGGCAGCGCGCCTAAATCGCTCAGCATCCCTGCCGGATCGTACTCCGCAGCCTTCAGCGGCAGCAATGCGGGGTAAAGCCACAAATTCCACTGGTTTTGCGCCACTCCATTCAATTGGACTTCCAGCATCCACTGTTCCGCCAGCGGGGGTTCTGGCACCACCAGTTCGATCCGCGCAAGCTCAATCGGTGACGGTTGCCTGCTTTTCTTCACATTCAGCGTTTCCGTGCGTTCCACGCCGCGCGGCGAAACCAGCCGCCAGACCAGTTCCCCGCCTGCGAAATCTCCCAACTGTGCCAGCAAAATGCGGAAACTTGCCACGCTTCCCGCACGATGGTTCCACAAATCGGTGCGGTACGGACGGTCACCGCCATGCACCCAGTGCCGCGACCTTCCCTGTTCCAGCAGCAGCACCGCGTCGCTGTTGAACTGACGGAACGCTTCGGCGTCGTACTTCATCTGCCCTGCGTCGTCGAACACACCCGAACTACTGATCGGCGTATCGCGCAGTCCGGTCAGCACGTAGCCGCCGATCTCGCGCCGTGCGCGCGTCCGTTCCAGAATCATCTTGCGCACGACGAACGACTGTTTGCGCGAAATTTCCGCAATTTGCGCGTCTCTGAACGGCAGATCGTACTGTGCCACACGTTCTTCTTGCACGCTGTACGCCCAGCGGTCAAGGTTTCCCTCTACACCCAGGTAATCCCGCCACACGGGGCGTTGCTCATCCACCAGCAGTGCCACCGGATCGCGGTAGTCGTCACAGTCGCAGAACTCTCCGAAAATCAGTGGACGCGCCGGACGCCAATCCCGATGAAACAAGTCCAGCAGCGGCGAGAAGTAGTGCAACTCCGCGTAAAAATGGTAATCGTTGAAATCTGCGTAGTCGAACGTCAGCCCAGCATACGCCTCCCCGGAGCCGCTGTTGTCGCATACCAGCGCGCCTCGCGTGCCGCCCCGCACGATGGAGTTGAGGGCGTCAAGCAGCGCTGCGTCCGCCATATCCGTGCTCAGCTCGCAGCCGAGGCTATAAATGACAACAGACGGATGATGATGCACCCGCTGCATAATGTCTCGGTACTCAATCCGCGCCTGTTCCCGCAAGTGATCGCTCAGGTTCGGAAGCCACAGCGGGAGTTCCAGCCATAGCAGCATCCCCTCTTCATCCGCAATCCTGAACACGTTATCCGGCGGCACAAACAGGCAGAGCTTGACCATGTTGAAGCCCAGTTCGCGCACCCGCCGGAACTCATCGCGTACTTCATCGTCAGTTGGCATCGGCGCAAGCGTGTTTGGGTCCCAGCCCCAACTCAGCACCCCGCGTAAATGGATCGGCGCAACATTCAGAAGCAGGCGTTCGCCGTCATTATACAGCTTGCGGAAGCCGAACTGCCGTGCCGCCCGCGCACTCACCCTATTTGCATCGCGTCGCTCGACAATCACCGTATAAAGCTTCGGCGTCTCAGGCGACCAGCGTTCCGGCGTTTCCACGTTCAGCAAGAGGCGCGCCGCCCCGCGCACAATCTCATGCTGTGCCTGCGCGACAACTTGCTCATCCGCATCAAGCAGGGTCGCCGTAAGCAAATCGCCTTTGTCCTCACGATCAAGTAGCGCCAGAATTTCCACTCTACCATCTTCCGAGCGTGGGTGAATATGCACTTCCCAGATTGGCGTCACTCGGTGCGCCACCAGCGATACATCCTGCCAGATGCCACCAAAGTTGTCGAACACATAGGGCAAAAAGCCGCCCAGCACGTCACGGTACGGGAAACGGTCTCCGGCATAGCCCGGCTTGGTCACACGCACTTCCAGCGTGTTGGTTTCGCCAGGGCGCACCGCGTGCGTCACGTCAAACTCGAACGGCGTCCACAGTCCTTCGTGCTCTCCAATCCGCGCGCCATTGACGAAAACTTCCGCGTAATAGCTCACCGCGCCAAACCGCAGCCATACATCCGCGTCGTCCCAGTTCCCAGGCACGTCGAACGTGCGTCGATACACGGCGGGTTCAACCACGCCCGCCTTGCCGGAATACCCCTGCGCTTCCCACGCTCTTGGCACACGAATATCGCCGCGTTGGTCGCCAAGCTCGAACTGCCATGTTCCATTCAGCGAAATCACTTCTGCCAGTTCATTTTCAAGCATCAGTTATCCTTCAGGTATCGCTCAAGAGAAAGGCGCAGAGCCACCCAAATCACCCTGCGCCCGAAAATTTCTAGGAAAAAACGTGCTTACTTACAATCGCGGCAACCGCTCACCGAGCGGCAGCAGCGCCGGGAACGGCTTGTGCGGCTCGGTCTGGTACCAGTACGCCGTCGAGGAATAGTCATTTGTCAGCTTGTTCGCGTGCCCGTGCTCAATCGTCACGCGAATCGACTGCTCGAAGAAGATCGGGTCTTCGATGTGGTAGCGGTACAGCGTGTTCTTGCCGCGCCACTTCCAGTCATCCGTACCCTGGTACAAAATGACGCCGTGATACGGCGCGCTGTACTCCTGCGTTGGAGCAAACGCCGTATTGAAATAATCCTCTGTACCCGTCCCATGTATGCCGGGCCAGGGCGCGCCATCCACGAAGATCATATCGTCGCCTTCGCCGTACCAGTCGTTTGCCTGGCGCGCGAAACAGTCAATGTCAAGGTGGCAGCCGACGTAATGCCCTGCTCCTTCACCATCCAAAATCACGTAATTGCCATTCCCCGTAATGTTCGGCGTCGACCAGGCACGGCGCATTGCCTCTTTGTCGTCCTCGTAGCGTGGGGTGGCAGGTGCCCAGCCCGGCGTAGGGTTCGCTCGCCGCCACTGGGCATGAAAGCGCGCAAATGCGCGCATATCGGTATCACTTGGATAGGTTTCGTAGTCGATGTAGAAATAGAGATTGACCTTCTGCTTCGCTTCATTTTCGACCTCGATGCGCGCGCCGTTCTGAAACGGCATAGGGAACCAGCAGTTGAAGGCGCGCCCATCTTCGGGACTCATCTGCAAGGGGAGCGAGACGAAATTGCGCGACATGCCGTGCCCCATCCCGAAGAAGTCGCCTATCGGCGTTTCGACGCTCGGCGTATTCTCATTGTCCCACCACATGCGGAGCACAGCTTTGCGGTAAATGAATTTCTCTTCGCACCACATCGTCATCCAGATGTGCTTGATGCAGCCCGCGCCTTCAATCACGGCGATCTCGCGTTTCTCGCTGCCTTCGATTTCCCACCAATCCGAGTTACCACCAGTCCAGTCGTAGCTCGACTGGCGCAGCCGTTTGACACCGGGGCGCAGCAGCGCGAGGCTGGCAAGTGTAGAACTTCCTATCATCAGGGTTAGCCTTTCATGCCCTGTAGCTGAATGCCTTCGATGAAGTAGCGTTGCGCGAAGAAGAAGATAACGAGCATGGGCACCATACTCATCACCGAGGCGGCGATCATCCGGTCGAAGAAGATCGCGCCGTACTGATCTTTGAAGAAGTTCAGCCCCACCGAAACCGGGAACAACTCCGGGCTGCTGAGGTAGATGAACGGCTCCAGGAAGCTGTTCCACGTCCACCAGAAGGTGAAAATCACCACCGTTGCAATCGCGGGTTTGCTCAGCGGCACAATCACGTTCCAGAGAATTTGCATGACGTTCGCCCCGTCGATGCGCGCGGCTTCTTCCAGTTCGCGCGGGATCGACATAAAGAACTGGCGCAGCATGAAGATGAGGAAGGCGTTGCCGAAGAACGAGCGGATGAACAAGGGTCCCAGCGTGTTGATCATGCCCATATCGCGGAACAGTTCGTAAAGCGGCACCAGCGTCACCGGAAAAGGCAGCATCATCGTGCTGAGCAAAGCCAGGAACAGAAAGCCTTTCCCCGGCGCGCGCAGGCGGGCAAACGCATAGGCGACCACCACACACGAAATCAGATGCCCAGCGGTATTCAGCGCCACCAGCACGAAGGAATTTCGGAAGAAGGTCGGGAAGCGGGTTTCTGCAACTTTGGTTTCGAGTGCCTGACGATAGCCGTCGAAGCGCAGCTTGACGTTCATCGCCCGCACCAGATCGCCGGGATTCACGTCGAAAGCGTCGGTAATCGCAGCCGCAGGCACAATCAGCGCCATTTCGCGCGGGTCGCCGATCAGCGCCACCGAATTAATCCCCACGCCATCCTCGAAGCCATCCTGCACACGGTAGGCGATCTGGCTGAAGGAATCGCCACGCGCGGATGCCAGCCCGCCTAACTGTGCCAGCCGCAAGCTCTGGATGCCACTCACTGGGATCACAAGGCTGCGCGCCGTCCCGCTGACGAGGATCGCCACGTCATAGGGCGCAGTACCATCATCAGGTGTATACGTAGCAACTTGCAGCGCCACACCGTTGACCTGCTGCACCGTCCGTTCGCCCAACTGCTCGCGTGTGGCGATCAGTCCGTTGGTTTCGAGTTCGTCCGCATTGATGACAGGCTGCCAGGTCTCGGTCACGAGCGAGACGTATTCGGTTGGATCGTCACCCGTCTTGACCAACTGAAGCTCGGTTTCGCCCACTTCGCTGAAACCGGCTTCTGTCAGACTATCCGCCGAGACAATCGTCGCCTGCGAGACGACGTTGGGCGGCGCTACAATCCTCAGTTCGGATTCAGGCCCAATCGGGATGATGCTTTTTGTACCTTCGTCGAGCGCAACTTCGCGCCCGCGAAACTCGATACCCTCGACTTCGGCGTCGGTGCGGTCTCCGCTATTAACCACATCCAGCGGCAGACGTGAAAGCGCAGGCATGAGGTCGGCAACCGTCGCCACGACCAGATTATCGCCGTCGCGCGCCAGCGCCACGACCTGCTGCGTCACACCGTCGGCGTTCGTCCAGTCACGCACGTTCAGCGTCACACCATTTTCGAGTGTGGTCGTACGTGCCTCACCCATATCGTCGGCGGGAACCGATTGCAGGTTGTGCAGCAGCGCCGGATCAACGACGGTGGTGTACTTGCGCGTGCCGATCTGGGTAACCGTACGCTCCTCAACTTCGCCGGGAACGATGACTTTCCACAGGCTCAACTGACGATTGGTATTCCCCGCCTGCACCTGCTCCCATTCCTGCGGAATCCAGATCGGCGGGTCGCTAAAAATCTGCCAGGGTGGTTTGAGGCTGGCGGAGAGCATCCAGAGCATCGGGAACAGCATGAAAATCGCGCCCAAGCCCAGAATCAGGTAACTGAGGCTGTGCCGCAGCGTGCGCTGCCAGGTTTTCGAGGTACGAATATTTTCCCAGCGCGAAGGTTGGCGGGCAGCGGACAGGGATTGAACGGTTTCCGCCATCACTTCTGCTCCGCTTCGTAGTAGACCCAAGCAGCGGACGAGCGAATCACCAACAGGGTGATCACCATGATGATGATGAATAAAATCCACGCCAGCGCCGAGGCGTAGCCCATTTGCACGAAGCGGAAGGCACGCTCGTAAAGGTTGATCATGTAAAACAGCGTGGCTTTGTTGGGTCCGCCGCGCGTCATCACCCAACCCACATCAAACACTTGCAGCGCGCCAATGATGCTAAGCACCACATTGAAGAAAATGGTCGGGCTAAGCATGGGGATGGTCACAAAGCGGAACTTTGCCCAGCCATTCGCACCGTCAATTTCTGCCGCTTCGTAGAACGTATCTGGGATGCCTTTCAACCCCGCCAGATAGATGACGATCTGCCCGCCAATCGTCCACCAGCTCATGATGATCAGCGCGGGCAGTGCCCAGGTCTCGCTGGTGATCCAGCTTGGACCCTGAATGCCAAACCACCCGAGGACGACGTTGAGCAAACCGCCTTCCGGGCGGAAAATATACAGCCAAAGGATTGCTACCGCGATGCTGCTGAGCACCGAGGGCATGAAGAAAATCGTGCGCCAGAAATTGATGCCCTTGAGTTTTTGCGAAAGCACCATCGCCACCGCAATCGCAATAATCGTGCCACCCGGCACGCTGCCCAGCGCATACAACAGCGTTACCTTGAGTGATTGCCAGAAGTCCGCGTCGGCAAAGATGCGCTCGTAATTGCGGAAGCCGACCCAGTTAGGCGCAGAGAGCAGGTCGTAATTGGTAAACGAGAGGTAAAGTGAACGCGCCATCGGGTAGGCGAGGAAAATAATAAAGCCGACAAACCAGGGCGCGATCAGCACATAAAACGTGAACGCCTCACGCCGCGCCAGGGGCGATGAAAAGCTCATACGGCGTTGCAGTGGTAAACGCATGGATAAACTCCAACGGAAAACTTCCGATGAACAGCGGCGGAGTCCAGGCGAGGGACGTGGGGCACAGTCCGCTAGGCAGAACCCATGCCCCACCAATACTTTCGCGTATGTATTAAGACGAGGCTTCGCCGCTTTCCGCACTTTCGGCAAGGCAGGTATCTGCTTCTGCCGCCAGCGTGTCCAGTTCCGCCTGAATGTCGATCTCGTCACCGCCGTCGCTCAGGACGCGGGTCAGCAGTTCACCCGCTGGCGTGTAGACGCAAGGACCATAATAGGGGTTCGCCTGCTCATCCAACGCGCCCAGGTAATTGGCTTCGCTGATGAACACGCCCCAGTACGGGTCTTCGACGCGCTGCATCTCTTCTGAAACCGACTGCACGGCGGAAAGCGCCTTGAGCGCGAACACGCGCTGCCCCGGCTCGGTGGTCAGGAACTTGAGCAGTTCCCAGGCTTCTTCGGGGTGCTCGGTCTCGGCGTTGATGCCCCAGCCCATCCACATCACGGCACTTTCGTGCGTGCCACCGGGACCTGCCGGAATGGGCACGACACCCCACTGCAAATTCGGCGTCTCGTTTAAGACGTCCTGCCACCAGGGACCATGATAAGTCTGACCGATAGCAACTTTGCCGTCCTGGAACATCTGGGTGCGCCCGCCTTCAACCGAGCCGATTTCGTTGGCGCTTGGTGCGACATGATACTCAAACACCAGGTCACGGTAGAATTCCCAGGCTTCAACCGCTGCTTCGCTGTTCAGGTAACCCTGTGTGGTCGTGCCGTCTTCGCTGATCGTGTGCGCATCCCACGAGTACAGGTAGCTCTGGAAGCCGCGCCACCAACCCTCGGTGACGATGTCAATGCCGTACTGAACAATGTTCTCCGGGTCGAAGTCCGGGCTGGTCGCGTTGTTGCCGTTGCCGTCGAGCGTGAGTTCCTGCGCGATTTCCAGCGCATCGTCCCACGTCCAGCCTTCTTCAGGGTAGTCGATGCCTGCCGCATCGAACAAGTCACGGTTGATGTAGAAGGCGCTGGTGCTGTAGTCTTTGGCGATGGCGTAAGGCACGCCCTGATAGAAGCCCTGGTTATAAACACCCTCATAGAAGACGGATGCAGGGTCGATGCCCTCTTCGCCTTCGACGAAGGGCGTCAAATCCATAAACCCGCCCGCTTCGGCGTACATGGGAATCCACGACTCGCCCGTAGCGATCAGATCGGGGGCGGTGCCGCTGGCGATCATGGTCAGGCGGCGGGTGTTCTGGTCATCGCCGATGTTCGGCTCCGCCACGACGGTGATGCAGGGGTTTTCTTCCTGGAAGGCTTCCAGCACCTGGTTCATGTATTCGACGCGGTCACCGCTCGACCAGTCATCTAGGCGCAGGGTGACCGGCTCGCCATCGCATTCACCTTGCGCGGAGACAGCAGCGAAGGGCAGCACAAAGGCGGAAATGAGCAGAAGTGCCAGTAATTTACGCGACATTATTATGCTCCTAAGCGTTATTTTGCGAACGATAGCAGTGAACAAAACGGTTGATGATTTTCAGGCTCCTTCCTAAGTTGTCCAATCGGTCAGTCAAGTTGTCTAGTCTCATTGTTCCATGAAACTCGTGTTAGTTTTCCTACGTTGCCCAGTTTTTGGTTCACAGCACTTGGAGCGATCTGTAGGGGCGCACGGCGCGTCGCTTACGACGAGTGTGCCCGCGCGCCACTCGCTTCCACTCCCGCTCAATCGTGTTAAATACCGCCTGCTTCCAGAAAATCTTGCCCCCTAATTTCCCCGAACATTTGCCGGAAGCGGTTGGCTCCCCATAAGCAGATTTCCCACAGGTCGGCAACTGGGACATTGGTGTGGGGCAGCGTGTGTAAATACATGGGCGGTCCGTACTCCGGCGTGACAGTGACAACGCCTACGCCCTTCATCTCCTGCTGGCTGATAATCGCCTGCCACTGCTGCTCATGCCACGCCAGTTGCGTGGCATATTCTGGCGCAGAAGGGTCAGGCACCTGTGGACCTTCCTCATAACCCACCCGCGCATGAATGTGAAAAGCGCGGCTGTTCGCCAAATCCAGCACAGCCTGCTGGTCGTTGGGCAAGCGTTCGCACACGTTCACCCAATGGCTGTAATCTGCCACCAGTTTGAGCGTTGGGAATTGATTCAGGTAAAAGGCAGTCTCCCAGGGCGTGAACAGTAGCTTCCCGCGATGCGTTTCGTGCGAGACCGGAATGCCAATCTGCTGCTCGACGCGTAAGGCTTCCTCGAAATAAGCGCATCCTTCATCGTGGGTCATGCTGTCGCGCCCGCTCTGCAAACCAATCTTGATCGGAGCGAACTCCGCCAGTGCCTTCAGCTTCGGTTCAAGTGCCTCTTTGCTATCGACCTGCGCCGCCATAATCAGCTCAAGCCCGCGCTGTGCGACCATCTCGCTGAAGCGCGCCGCGCTAGGCGTTTCCGGGCTGATAAAACCCTCCACACCGTCATAGCCTGTCCCAGCGATTCGGTCAAATTGATCTTCAAGCGCGCCAGTCATACCCCACAGCGCGCGAAAAACAGCGAGCTGCATCGTTGTCTAGTCCTTGCCGCCGCTATGCGATGCATCGCCGTGAGCAGCGATTGCCATCTTCTGCTGCATCTTCACCGGGGTGTTTTCCATCAGCCAGGCGTCCATCCGCTCCGCGATCTGCTCCGGCGTTTCGGTGTAACCGTAGGTTTGCAGCAACACAGGCGTCCACTTCTTGCCCCAGCGCACGTGGAAGTTCTCGTCGCTCCAGTCGTAGCTCACCGCCGCCGCCGAGATTTCGTCTTCGATCTCTTCCCAGTGTTCGCGGTTGGCGATCTTCTCCGGCATCCCGTTCGGCTCGATCACCGTCGTCAGCAGGGCATATTGCTCCACAGCGGGCAGCGTCATCATCACGTTGTAAATCTGCACCACCTGCGGCACGTCCTCGATCTTCAGCCCAAGCTGCTGCACGCGCGTCTGCCCAAGCTGGCTGTGCCGCAGTTCGTCCCACAGATGGCGCGCGACGTTGTGCTGGAATTCCCAAGTCATTTCGGGCGTCATCCACAAAATCGAGCCGAGCGTCTCAGCGGCAGTCATCTCGTTGAGGTAATGCTTGAAGCGCCAGAGGCGGTGTGCTTCCGGCTCAGCTTTGCGATCTGGCTCAAAATCCGCATCCGGGTTAAAAATCTGCCAGTCAGGCATCCGCTGACAGGTCATCCAGGGGAGCAGCAAGGGATGCCCAGCCGGTCGCTCCGGCGCGGCAGATTTCTCGCCCTCGCCCGTTACGCCGCCGTCCGCCGCCAGCAATCCAGCGATGTAGTTCGCCCATATTTCCCAGTCAGGGTAGTTGGCTTTGATCGTCTCGAAATACATTTCCGCCCAAGCGACCTGCCGTTCCAGTGCGGGAATCAACTGCTCGGTCAGTTTCACCGTCGGCTGGTCGAAGCCGCTCCAGGTCGTCTCCGGGTGGTTGCGGTACGCCGTCAGCAGTTGCTTCCGCACGATCAAGTACACTGTAGCGATTACTTCCGCTGTGTTCGCGGCGTAGTCCAGTTCCTTGCCCAGCTTGAGCAGCCCTTCGCTCAAGCCGCGTTCTGGGTTGTGGCAGCGCAGTTCACGCAGCCGCCCGTAAATCGTGTCGGCAGCGTCGGCAGCTTCCCACTCGTGCAAGCCGAACTCGTTCTTGGCTTCCCATTCCGGCACGCCCGGCAGCCAGCCCGCCAGCGTCCGCATGGTCATCCGTTCCAGGTAGGCGTAGCGCTTCAGGTATTCGACGTTTTGCTCAATGGTAATATGCGTCATTTAAAAAGATTCCATTTTTGAAATTGGGCAGAACATGGTACAGTCACTTGTATAAACAATTCGCACAACTATAAAAACAAAACCGCACTTTTGTCAAATTCTTAAAGGAGCACTTATGCCCTCGTCTAACGACGCATATCATGCCACCCTGGTCAGCCACACGCACTGGGATCGCGCCTGGTACGTCACCTTTCAGGAATACCGCATACGGCTGGTGCGGCTGGTGGATAGGCTATTGCGCCTGCTCGAAACCGAGCCGGAATTTCGCGTTTTCATGCTCGACGGGCAAATGAGTGTGCTGGAAGATTATTTCGAAGTGCGCCCCGACCAGGCGGCAAAACTGCAAGCCTTCTGCCGCGCCGGGCGCATTCAGGTTGGTCCCTGGTTCGTCCTTGCCGATGAGTTTCTCGTCAGCCCCGAAGCGCTCATTCGCAACCTGAAGCTGGGGTACAAAATGGGTGAAGCCTTCGGCGGCGTGACCAAAATCGGCTACGTGCCGGATGGCTTCGGGCACATCGCTCAACTCCCGCAAATTCTGCGCGGCTTTGGCATCGACAACGCCTTTTTCTGGCGCGGCATGGGCGCGGAAGGTGACCGCCTCGGCACGGAGTTCACCTGGTGCGCGCCGAACGGATCCAGCGTGACGACTATCTTCATGCCCTGGGGTTACCACAACCTGAGCAACCTCGGCTACGGCATCCACTGGGGCGACGTGTCCGAAATGGAGTTCAACCCCGAACTGGCACAGGAAAAAATCCGACGCGCTGTTGACAGACTTACTCCGATGGCGAACACCGATGCGCTCCTGCTCATGAACGGCATCGACCATGCCGAAGCCGAGCCGCGCATCCCGCAAATCATCGAGGAAGCCAACTCGCGCCTCACCGAGGCAACCGTCCATCATGGCACGCTGGCGGATCATCTGGCGCGGGTGCGTGCGTCCGGCGTCAAATTGCAGGAATTTGAAGGTGAGTTCCGCTGGGGACGCTACTCCGAAATCCTGCAAGGCGTCTACTCCACGCGCATCCACCTCAAGCAGAAGAATCATCAAGGTGAAACCCTGCTTGAACGCTACGTCGAGCCGCTCACGGCACTGGCGTGGCTCTCCGGCGCGGACGTGCCCGAAGGCACGTCCGCGATGGTCGATACAGCCTGGCACTGGCTGCTGCTCAATCACCCGCACGACGACATTTATGGCAGCGGCATCGACGAAATCCACCACGAAATGGCGCACCGCTTCAGCCAGTCGCGGCAGATTGGCGAGGCGCTCGTGCGTGACAGCCTGCGCCAGATCGCACGGCAGGTCGACACCACCGTGCAGGAAGGCACGCCGATTATCGTCTACAACCCGCTTGGCTGGGCGCGCCGCGAAATGGTCGAAGCGCAGATCGACTTCGACTTTGACGACCCGAAAGCGGGCGATTTCCACCTCATCAGCAGCGCGAGTGAGGTCATCCCGCATCAGGTCGTCAGCGACGAAACGCGCTTCTGGATGGAAGTGCTCAAGCCGAACCGCAAGCGCCGCGTCACCGTGCTATTCCCGGCGGATGTGCCCGCTTTCGGCTACACCACCGTTTATGCACAGGCGGACAGCACTCCTGCCCAAGCAACCGATTTGATCGTCGGGGAGCGCAGCGCGGAAAACAGCTTCCTCAAGCTGGAAATTGCCGATGACGGCGGGCTGATTATCACCGACAAGGCGACGGGAGCGATTTACAGCGATCTCGGTCATTTTTACGACGTGGCGGACGCGGGGGATGAATACACTTTCTGCCCTCTTCCTGGCGATACGCCGCTGACGACACAGGGGCAGCGCGCCGAAGTGAATCAAACAAGCGATGCCTGCGCTGCCATCTTCAGCATCACCCTCGCGCTTGACCTGCCACTTGTGCTGGAGGCTTATCGCCAGCAGCGCAGCAGCGAAACCACACGCATAGGCATCGAAACGCAGGTCACGATCTATGCGAGTCAACCCGGCGTGTACATCAAAACCAGCCTGACCAATACCGCCGGCGACCACAAGCTCACCGTCAATTTCCCGACCGGGCTGCAAGTCGCACAGGCGCATGTCGACGCGGCGTTCATGGTCGCCGAGCGCGACCTCAAGCTGCCCGATTCAACCGGTTGGGTTGAAGACCCCACGCCGCTCATGCATCAGCGTGCATTTACCGACCTGAGCGACGGCGAGCGTGGCTTGGCGGTGCTCAATCGTGGGCTGCCGTCAGTAGAAGTCACTGAGGACGGTACAATTGCGCTGACGCTGCTGCGTGCGGTTGGCTGGCTTTCACGCGATGACCTGTGGGTGCGTCGCGTTGCGGCTGGACCGCTGGTGCCGACGCCCGGCGCGCAGTGTTTGGGCAACTATAGGTACGAATACGCCACCCTGCCACACGCGGGCGACTGGCGGAATGTATATCCAGTCGCCTACAACTACAACGCGCCGCTGCTGGCGCGACGCGCTGACACACACGCGGGGCTTGACCTGCGCGAAATGAACATTACCCGCGACGATTCCAGTCGCATCACCCAGCGCGAATGGCAGCACGGCGGCACATGGGCGGATACGCACAGCTTCATCTCCGTCGAGCCTGCCGAACTGGTGCTGAGCGCCGTTTACCGCAGCGGCGAAAGCCTGATCGTGCGCGTCTACAACATCACCCGCGAAGCCGTCAATGGGGTGATCCACTTCGGCTTTCCAGTCGCCAGCGCCATGCGCACCAACATGGCGGAGGAAGAAGAATCACCACTGACAGTTGAAAACGGCAAGGTACAGACTGAGGCACGCGGCGGCGAAGTCCTCACGCTCAAAATCACGCCGCAATAAACCGCTCGAACCACGCCTTGTAGGGACACGGCGCTGCCGTGTCCTCGTATTTACACCTCGTCCTCATCCACGCGGTTGTCGACGTATCGGTTATTTTCCACCTGCACCCCCGGCTGGTTGATTAGGCGCAGCGCCGATTCCACGTTGCCTGTGAACTCGTTCTCGATCACTGTACAGCCGTCCACTCGTGTAAACTGTGCGCCAACGCGGTTATCGGTGAACGTATTGCCGCGCAGGTGGTAATCATGCCCCCGCTGGTCTTGCACGTCGTCACCCGTGTAGCCGGAAAAGCCGAGGCGATTGGCTTCAAATGTGTTGTTTTCCAACGTCATACCATAGCTCACTTCAAAGCCCTTCCAGTAGGGCACAACCGCCCCGCCGCGCGTCCACAGGCGCACGCCTTCGGCATTTAGCTTGATGCTGTTGTTGCGAATCGTGAAGTCGTGCGCGTGCTCGGCGGCGATGCCGACAAAGCGGTTGAACTCCACGATATTGTCTTCCAGCGTGTTTTCCCACGAGTAGCCCATCCAG
>Ga0081539_10003254_pt1 | contig 20385 bp, 12 predicted proteins | sample TabmetS4T2R2_FD_71023 | JGI IMG/M metagenome (GOLD analysis project Ga0081539, IMG submission 71023) | Tabebuia heterophylla rhizosphere microbial communities from the University of Puerto Rico - S4T2R2 | ecosystem: Host-associated > Plants > Roots > Rhizosphere ...
GGACGCTGGGATCCTGGCACGTCTCCGACGATCCGGCCCCAAGTGGTCGTCCCCGTGGCAGGGGCGCCGTTCCGTATCGGGATCCCGGAGGAACCGCCACCGAGTGGGCCGAAGTATGTGCACGTCCCGTGGTCGAGCGAGACCTTGCCGTGGGTCAGCGTCGGCTTCCTTGGCCCTGCCTTCGACGAGAACAGCAAGGACTCGGCGGCGATGGAGCTGCTCGCCGCCCTCTACTTCGGCCAGACCTCTGACTTGTACAAGCAGCTCGTGGTCGCCGAGCAGAAGGTCGACGAGCTCGACGTGGACGCCCCGACCAGCGTCGATCCCTCGCTCTTCACCGTGATCGCACGCGTGAAGAGTCCGGCAGACGCGGTCTACGTCCGCGACCGGATCCTCGCGACGATCCAGAGCTCGCGCGCCACGCCACTGGCGCCGCAACGGCTCGAGGACGCCAAGTCGTTCGATCGCTATTCGCTGTCGCGGACCATCGACAGCACGGAGCGCGTTGCGGCCGTCCTCTCCGCGTACGTGCACTTCCGGCGGTCGTTCGCCACGCTGAACAATCGCTACCGCACGATGGCATCGTTGACGCCGATGGACCTGCAGGCGGCGGCACGCAAATACTTCACCGACCAGTCGCTCATCGTCACGACGCTGGCGTCGTCAACGCTGCCTGCCGGCATCGACCGGGCCCCGGCACTCGACTCGCTGTCGCACACTACGTCAACGAGCGCACCGCGAAATGTCCCTGCATCGTCCTCAACCGACATTCCCACCATCGTCCAGAAGTCACCGCTGCCACAGATTGCGTTCAAGCTGCAGTTCAACGTCGGCTCGGCGCACGATCCCGCCGGTAAAGAAGGGCTCACCGAACTGACGGCGGCGATGCTCACGCGCGCCGGATCGGCGCGGCTGACCATCGATCAAATCGACGCCGTGCTCTACCCGACCGCGGGATCGTTCCGCAGTCGTGTCGACAGGGAAATGACGACGCTTACGGGATCTATCCACCGAGACCAATGGCAGAAGTTTCTGGAGACGGCGTTGCCCCAGTTCACCGAACCCGGGTGGCGTCCCGAGGATTTCGAGCGACTGCGGACGCGGCAGCTCAATGCGCTGACGCAGGATCTGCGGTCCAACAATGAGGAGGAGCTCGGAAAGGAGCGGCTGCAGACGGTCATCTTCCGCGGCACGCCGTACGGACACGTCGCCCTGGGCACCGTCGCCGGGCTGAAGGCGATCACGCTCGATGACGTCAAGCGGTTCGCGCAGACGATGTTCACACGCGCGAATCTGACGCTCGGCGTCAGTGGAGACGTTCGCGACGAAATGCTGTCCGATCTCCGTTCGCGTCTGGCTGCGATCCCCGCCGGGAATGCGGCGCCGCGCGTGACGGTCGAAGGACATCGACCCACGGGGATCGAGGTCGACATCGTCAAGAAGGACACGCGCGCAACGGCGATCTCGTTCGGGTTCCCGATCGACGTGACGCGCAAGCATCCGGATTTCGTCGCTCTGTCGATCGCCCGCGCCTGGCTCGGCGAGCATCGCATCTCGACCGGTCAGCTCTATCAGCGCATTCGCGAGGAGCGCGGCATCAACTACGGCGACTATGCGTACATCGAAGCGTTTCCCCGCGGCATGTTCCAGTTCTTTCCCGACCCGAACATCGCCCGGAGCCGCCAGATTTTCGAGATCTGGATCCGCCCCGTCGTACCGGCGAACGCGCACATGACGCTGCGCATCGCGATCCACGAGCTCGACGCGCTCGTGAAGAACGGGCTGACGAAGGATCAGTTCGAGAAGACACGCGACTACCTGATGAAGAACGTCTACGTGATGACGGCGCGGCAGGACCAGCAGCTCGGCTACGCGCTCGATTCACGCTGGTATGGGATCCCGGAGTTCACCGCCTACATGCGAGATGGGCTGCAGAAGCTGACGCTCGATCAGGTCAATGCGGCGATCACGCGTCATCTGAATGCGCGCAATCTGTCGGTGGTGATGATCACCGACGATGCCGAGGGACTGAAGAAGGCGTTGCTCTCCGACGCGTTCTCCCCCATCAAGTACGACGGCCAGAAGCCGAAGGCGCTGCTCGAGGAGGACAAGGTGATCGGCGCCATGAAGCTGGCGATCGCCCCGGGCAAGGTGACGATCACGCCCGTCGAGGAAATATTCGCGCGATGACGACATGAGCCGCGCCATCGGTTACGTCGTGCCGATGGTGACGTTCCTGTCGTTCACGACTCTCGAAAGCTACTTCACCGGGTCCTGGTTCGCTGCGCTCTATGTGGTGAAGGTCTGTGCGGTCACCGCGGTCCTTCTCGCCTTCAAGGCGCCGCTGCGCGACATCAGGGTTGCGCGCAACGTGGTCTGGTCCTCTGTCGCTGTGGGACTGGGCGTCTGTGTGCTGTGGGTCGTCGTCGACAAGGTTGTTCCCTATCCACACGTAGGCACGCGGTCCGCATTCGATCCGTTCGCCCTCGGAACGCCATTCGGGATCGTCGGGTTCCTCGCCGCGCGGTTCTATGGTCTGGTGCTGATGGTCCCGGTGATGGAAGAGTTGCTGTGGCGGTCGTTTCTTCTCAGATACCTGACCGACGTCGATTTCGAAGCAGTGCCGTTGACCGGTTTCTCGCCGTTCGCCCTCTGGGGGATGGTGATCAGCTCGGCGCTCGTGCATCCGGAATGGCTGGTGGCTGCCCTTGCCAGCCTGATTTACGCGCTGTGGCTGCGCCGGACGGCCAGCCTGTTTTCGACGGTCGTCGCGCACGCGACGACCAACGCGGCGTTGGGCATCTACGTCATCGCGGCTCGCGACTGGCAGTACTGGTAACGAGTGAGGGAGCGCCCGCTCGTCTAGGGGATGGGTTTGCCATCCTCTCTGGTCACCCCAACTCCCCGTCCCCAGACATCGACCCCCCGCACCTCGGCGCCGGTTGACGGATGCGCCTTGACGATCACGGTCTCACCTGGACGAAACGTCTCCGGCGTATAGCCCTGGCGACGCAACGGCCCGGCGGCGGACGGACCGAAGTACACGTCCCATTCGGTCTTCGCGCCGCTTTGATCGCTGACTTCCAGCACCAGGATGGGATGCGGGTTCACCAGGCTCCATTTCTTGACGATGCCCTTCAGCTCCACGACCTTGCCTTCATCGAACAGGCCCGCCTGGCCGTGGTGAGCAGCCAAGGGAAGCGCGGCGGCCACGATCAGCGCGGCGAAGGCAAGGGAAACGATCCGTTTCGGCGTCATAGACGTTCCTACTGATTGCGGCGTTTGACGGGCGGGTCCTGCGGGTACTTCGACTTGACGACGTGAAGATTGCGTTGAGCCGCGTCCGGATCGCAATCCCACCCGGTCGAGAACGGGTCGTCGGTCTTCCGCCACTCCATGGTGTAGGTGAGCGGCTGCAGCAGGAAGACGGGATCTTCCGCCGTGAGCTCCATCCGCATCCCGTCGTTGGTACGGGTCCAACGCTCGGTCAATCGCTTCTGCGTCGACGAGGGCGCATTCAGCGCGTCTCCCGCGTATCCCTCCGGATCGTAGGTGAAGCGCGAGGACTCGACGACGAGCGTATTACCCTCATAGCGGCCGGTCGCGTAACCATGCGTGAACAGCTGGCCGAACGCAGGGCGCTGATGGCCATGTCCTTCGAGCCACACGGTCCGGCGCACGTCGTCTTTTTCGAAGCTGAAATTCACGCGATCGGGAAGCTGCTCGATCTTGATCTGGTAGGGGTCGCCAAAAATGATCGGGATCGTCGCCGGCGAGCAGTCGTACTTGGGCGCCGCAACCTCGTCGAACGCCGCGGCCAGCGCCTTGCCTCGCGCCGTCAGCAGCCGTTGCCCTCCCGCGACGTTCATTTCCGGGCAGACGTCTGAATTGGCCGGGACGCAGCGCCGTCCGTTGTAGACGCCGGCGAGGTTCGGCGCCGGCGCGGAGCCGGATTGTGCCAGGGCGCCGGCCGTCAACCAGCCAGCGGCAAGGACGGCGCAGGATGCAATGGCCGCAACGCGGAGTCGGGTCATGAGCTCGGTCCCTTTCGCCGCGGATGATCGGCCAGGACACCGAGAGCTGTCAATGGAGAGAACGACCGAAAGAGAGCTGCCTGAAACCTGATTCGTTCGAGGATCTATTCGCTCGGCGCGGCGTGATAGTAGCGACGCGTGCGGACGCGCAGCGTGCGATCGCGAGTCGTCACTTCCACGGCGTGCCAGCCATGCAGTTCGGCCGACTCGAACGAGAGCACGTACTGGTGCCGCAGCTCGTCGACCAGCGCGCGGATCGCGCTCGCCTCCGACAGGGCATCGTGGGCGCGATAGAACGCACCACCGGTAAGCCGCGCGAGCTCGGCCAGCGGGGCGTCGACGTGAACAGTCTCGCCATATGACGCTCCCACGGCGAACACATACACGGGGACGTCGATGGCGCTGGCGGCCGCGGCGATTTCGTCGGGCGAATACGCGCTGGCGTTGTCCGCCCCATCGGTGAAGACGACGACGGCGCGGCGATTCTCGGTCTTCGTGGCGACGATGCCGGCGGTGCCGCCGATCGCGTCGAACAGTGACGTCGAGCCCCAGGATTCGACGTCGCGCAGACTGCGGCGCACGGCTCCGAGGTCGCCGGTGAAGTCCTCCAGGGTGATCAGGCGGCGATCGAACGTGAAGAGTGCCGCCTCGTCGCGCCGGGCGTCGAGGCTGCGCAGCACGGCCTCAGAGATTCTGACCGAAGCGGCATCGGCGCCGCCCAGCCGCATGCTGCCGCTGCCGTCGATGAGCAGCGCGATGCTGGCGGGCGCAGACGCTTCCGAGCGCACGTCGACAATCGAGCGCGACTGGCCGGCGTCGACCACGCGAAAGTCGTCACGCGCCAGCGACCGGACCGATCGTCCCTGTCGATCGCGGACGACGGCCGTCATCGATACGTAGTTGATGCGCGAGCGGAAGGTCGCGATCGATTCCTGCGCCGCGGGTATGACGACACCAGGGCCAACCGTCAGCAGTCCACAGACCAGCCACAACGGACGACGCCATAGCTTCAGCATGGAAGTCTCTTTCGGAGAATCTGGGTGAATCCCGGACGCGAGCCACGTCCGGGGTTTCACGAGCCGTAGCGAAAAGGGTGCCACGCCACCGCGCGCACAACGATTCGATTTTGCGAACGTTTGTGCCGACGCGGCCCGCGAACGATCACAACGTTGATCGGTGCGATTACAAAAGCGTGTGGCCGGCAGCAATTAGTCCAGCTGGAGGCCGACAGTCTCGACGTCTCGACGCGTCCTCGCGGACATCCAGCGTCGCACCACAGCCGTATAGAGTGCAGAGGCTGATCAACTTCCAACCCATCAATCGCGCCAACTTCAATGTCAGCGGCTAGCGACTCGGACGAGCCGTCGGGAGCGAGGGGACCCGCTAATCAGGCACCTCCCAATTCCCAACGCTGCGAATTGCGTTTGGGAGTCGGCCGCGCCTCAGTCGTCGGGAGTTGGGAGCTCTGTCAGCGCAACTGCTGCTGCAGTCGCTCGAAGCGAAGGTCTTCGTCGTCTACGGTGAGCTCGAGAAACGGAATGTACATCTCGTTGTTGGCCTGCTCGCCGAAGACGACCTCCTCGCTCGGGTCCGGATTCTGCGGATTCGCCGCCGAGTTGTCGTAGTGACCGTAGGCGGTGATCGTGCTGCGCGCCTTGATCCGCCTTGGTCTGGTCAGTTCGTACACGAGTTGCCACTGGGGGTCGTAACGCGGGACGCTGAGCAGCGTCTCCTGTTTCCCGTCCGGTGTGGTGAGTACGAACGTCATGTCCTTGCCGCGGTAATGCATGTGCGGCCACATCGCGTAGAGCGTGACGTCCTGCTTCACCTGCAGGACTCCGGTGATCGGCCAGTTCTCCACGCCCGCTGGAATGTGCGGCATCTGCGCGCGGCCGTTGCGATCGACTGTCACGTCCGTGCCGTTGGCGATGAGCCGCTCGTTGACCGTCCATGTGTACATCTCGTGATGCACGGTCTTCTTCGCCCACCACAGCCCCAGTCGCAGTTTCACCGGCTGCGACGTGCCAGTCGTCATGAAGTGGAAGCCCCACGCCAAATACTGATCGGGCGCGATTCGCTTGGCCAGGCCGTCCGGAAATTGCAGGGCACCTCCGCCGGGCACGTAGAACAGCAGCGGCTTGCCGAACGATTCGGCGGAGGCGGCGCGAAACGGCCGGCCGTCCGCATGGACGGGCACGCCGTCGAGAACCGGTCCGCCGTCCCACACCGCCGCGCGTCCCAGCTTCGTATTCGGTGGCAACGGTCCGACGGTCACACTCGAATGGTGCACGACCCGACGATTGTCGGGCCGCAGCTCGATCGCCTGAATGAACTTCTCCTCACGGATCGGCACCTTCAGCCACACGGCAAACGTGGGGACGGTTCCCGTTGCCGGAACCTCGAATGTGAACGGCGTTTCAATCACCTGATCGGGCGGACGATCCATGCGGCTGCTCCACCCGTCGCGAAACACGGGCGCCGCCGGCGCACGCCCCTCGCCTTCGGGTGCGCCACCATCGGCCCACGCGACGATCGTGCTGACCTGTCCGTCACTCAGGCGACGGTTGTTCTTGAATTCACCAAACTGCGGATCGGCCGACCACGGCGGCATCCGGCGCGACTGCACCATCCGCTTGATGCTCGCGGCCCACGGTCTCGCCTCGGCGTACGACAACAGCGACATCGGGGCAACTTCGCCAGGACGATGGCAGGCCACGCATCTGTCGAACAGAATCGGCGCGACGTCCTTGTTGAAGGTTGGAGGGGCGGGACGCTCCTGCGCGACGTTAGTGGCAGTAGAAAACGCGGTCGCCGCCGCGCACAGGGTGAGAACTCCCAACGTCCAACGCCCAACTCCCAACACGCGGGCCATAAACTTGTCTCGCCGTAGCTTTTGGCGAAGGCGGAAGGTCCGCGCCGCAACTTCAAGGGTCTTCAGCGGGCCAGTTGGAACACCCATACAGCGGCACTGCGGTCGGGCGGGTTGCGAATCTCCGGCACCAGCGGTGGAAACGTGTTGGCCTGCGCTCCACCGTTGCCGACCACCATCGCAATATACTGCTTCCCGTTGACCGAGTAGCTGATCGGCGCGGAACTGGGGACTTCGTTCAGTCGCGCTCGCCACAGCTCCTTCCCCGTCGCGTCGTCATAGGCGGCAAACACGCGATCGAGCGAACCCGCGAACACGACGCCGCCGGCCGTCGCCAACGCGCCGCTGGTTTGCGGCGCACGCTGCCGTTGGATCCACCCAACCTTCCGTGTCTGCAGGTTGATGGCCTGCAACCGGCCGTATTTCCCGTCGCTGTCGGGCCGCGGACGCAGCGTCCAGCGGACGCCGGTCGACAAGCTGCCGCGGCCACCTGGCGCCACGGGCGTCAGGTCCATGCACGATTCGACCAGCGGCACGTACAGCACCTTCGTCTCGGGATTGTAGGAGGCCGGCAGCCACGACTTTGCACCGCCGGCGTGCGGACATATCAGCTTCGCCTTGCCGTCGCCGGGAATCAGGTCGACGTCGATGCGCTTGGCGCCCGTTCGCGGATCGATCGACTTGACGATGTTCTGCACGCCGGAGTCGATCGAAAAGGCGTACTTCCCGGTGTCGGCCTCCATCGCGTCGAAGATCGCCTGCTTGCCTCCCGTGACGACGATCGTCTTCGTTGCGCCGTTGACCGGCAACTTGATGATGCTGCGCTCGAAGGCCCAATCGAGATCCCATTGATCGTTGGGCTGATGCTGGAAGAACCACACCAGTCGTCCCGTGTCGGGGTTGATCGCCAAGGTCGAATCCGTATAGAGGCCCTCGTTGGTGATCTCGTTCTCGCCGACGAGATTGCGCAGCGGCCCCGTGTCGTATGTCTGTGCCGGTCCGAAGAAGGCGAGGTTCAACACCGGGTCGTAGCTGCCGGGCACCCACACCGACGCGCCATTGCGCTTGTCATAGGGCAATCCATTCCAGGTGTTGCCACCCTGCTCGCCGGGCTTGGCAATAGTGCTGAACCGCCACGCCTCGTTGCCGGTTTCCGTGTCGAGGGCGACGATGAAGTTGCCGCCCGGTGCGCGGCCGGTCGTGCCGATCATCACTTTGCCCTTGGCGACGAGCGGCCCGCCGGTCATCCCGTACCCGGCCTTCGGGTCGGCAACGGCACGATCCCAGACGACATTGCCGGTCTTCGCGTCGAGCGCCACGATGTGCGCGTCAGAGGTCGGGACGTACAGACGCGAACCGTAGATCGCGATGCCGCGCTTCACCGTCGCCGGCCGATCCTTGGGCAGACGTCGCGAGTACTGCCACAGGAGATCGCCGGTCTGCGCGTCGAGCGCCTGAACCTTGTCGCCGAAGCCGTGCAGGAACATCACGCCGTCGTGAACGAGCGGCGTCGACTCGTTCGGCCCGTTGGGCAAGGACCAGCTCCAGGCGATCTGCAGATCTCCGACATTGTTCTTCGTGATCTGCTTCAGCGGACTGAAGCCGGTCGCGTCGACCGCACGGCGCCATGTCAGCCAGTCGCCGTCGGCTGGACTGGTGAGCATCGCGTCGGTCACCGGAGTCAATGTGTCGAGCGGGTTGCGAACGCGCGGAGCCGGCGGCAGAACGATGCCGGCCGACAGCCCACCGCCGGGTCCCGGTGGAGCGGCGGGCAGCATGAGGGCCTTGAGCGCCTGTGGATCGCTCGGCAGATCCGTCGCGCCGGGTGCGACCGCGTTTTCCTGGAAGAGGAACGCGAGCACGTCCGCATACTTCTCGTCACCGAGCGAACCGGGAGCCGCGGGAGGCATGCGCGTGGCCATCTCGGAGAAGAGCGTGTCGACCGACTTCCCGCCCCAGCGTCCGCGGAAGTCCGGTCCCTTCAACGGCGGCGCGAACTCGCCGTCGTCGACGTTGGCGCCATGGCACGAGGCGCAGCTCTGCGCGTAGGTATCCTTGCCGCGCGTGGCCTGCGCGGTCGTGTAGGTGGGGCTGGCGAGCGACTGCGCGCTCACGCCGGAGCGAGAGAATTGAAGGGGCGACGCGAACGCGGCGAATGCGATGACGCCGCAAAAGAGGAGCGATGGTTTAAACATTCCTACCTCGGTGCCTCGGTGCCTCGGTGGGTCGCCTGTGAGTGAAGGCTGCCACTAAATGCGGAGTGCTCATCTCACTCTGCACGGCGTTGGATTCCACTTCGACGCGTCCGCTTCCTTCTTGAAGTGGCTCGTCGTGACCCACGGGGTGTTCAGGTACTTGGGATCGCGCACGATTGTGGTCACGACGAACCAGGGTTGGCCCCCGGGCTCGGCAAACACGTCGTAGTACTCCTCGACCACCGCGTCGGCACTGAACGGAACGCCATTCTTGCGCAGATACCCGGGTCGGATTCGCGTCGTGCGCACTTCGAGCGTTCGCCCCTGACGGCCGGCGCGCGGCGCCAGGCCCAATGGGATTCCTGCACCGGCAACAGATTGCGGCGCCGGTTCCCATCGCGCCGCCGAGACGCCCTGCCAGGATGGCGCGACGTCGGCCGCCGGTGCGCCGCCGAAGCGCAGCAGTCGCGTCTGCATGCCCGCGTCGGTCTCGATCTTCAGCGTCGTGTCGTCCTGCCAGGTGATGTGCAGCCGGCCGGGCTCGCGCATGATCGCCGGCGCAGCATATGCGCGGCACTGTTCGCCGGCGGCTTCGTCCTTGGCGGGATCCCACGCGTCCGCAATGCGGCGCGCCTCGGCGTTCACCGGAATATTCGCGTAGTCGCCTTTCGGCGGCGTGACCATGCGCCAGCGCCAGTCCTCGCTGACGACCGAGACCCAGTAACCGGTGAGATCGATCGGCGCCGCGGCGCGAGGAGCCGGCGGCGGGCCGCCGGCACGCGGGCCTTGAGGTGGGCCCTGCGCCGCAAGCGTTGCGGCGGCGACGAGCACCAGCGCGCAGATCGTCGGGATCGTACGGTTCACGACCTCCCTCCCGGCTTTGCGGAGAGACTCCGATAGATCGATTCGACGAACCGGTCCGCGTCCGCCTGGCTCGCGTGGTATTCGCGGTCGTAGTCGCGCGACGGCTTCTCCATCTTGATCGCCTCGAGCGAACGCCCCTTTCCCATCAGATCGCGCACGCGGTCGCGCACGATGACGACCATGTCCCTGAACTCGGCGACGTCGGTCTCCTCGCAGATGCGGCCGTGTCCCGGGACGATCTGGGTGCCGCCGCTCTCGAATGCCTCCGGCACCGCGAGCTGCAGGATGCTGGTCAAGCCGGCAATCAATCCCGTGACGCTTCCACCGCGCGCCAGATCGATCGCCGGATAGCGTCCGGGCGTGAACACGTCACCGGTGCTGATCACGTCCGAGCGCCGAAAGAACACGAGGCTGTCACCGTCGGTGTGCGCGGCGGGCTGGTGATACAGCACGACCGCCTCGCCGTTGACGAAGAGGTCCATCGACGGCTGGAAATATTCCGTCGTCGGCAAACCGGCGGCAGGCACCGCAGGAGCTCCAGAGCCGGGATTCGACAGCCGATTGAGTACCGCCTCGTGCGCGAAGATGGCGGGACGATCGAGGCCAATGAACGCGAACGGCGCACCGGCCCCCGCGCGTGCGCTGGACGCGCCGACAACGGCAGCGTTGCCGCCGACGTGTTCGGGGTCGACGCTTGTGTTGATGATGTAGCGAACGGGCTTGTCCGACAGCTTGCGGATCTCGGCGAGCGCCTGCGGCACGAGCGTCGCCGGCGGCGTGTCGACCAGCACGACGCCGTTCCTGCCGACGCTGACGGTTACGTTGGCACCCGCTCCGGTCAGCAGATGAACATTACCTTGAACCGGCGACAGCGCCAGTTTTGGAGGCGGCGCGGCCGGTGCCTGTTGTGCCTGCGTCGCCGCAACAAGCGCCGATGCAGCGACGATCACCGCTGCTGCGACACACCGGGGCAGTGAGGCAGCCGCCTTCGCGCGTCGCGCTACGGCGCCCAGGCCGACACGGCTTGCCCGCCGAAGCCTCGGCGCAGGCGGGTGCCTCGGTTTGTCGTACTTCGAGTGAGTCATCTCCCTGGTTTTACCGGACACGCCGATCCCTCGTTCATGCACGTGCAGTAGCGCCCGCACCGATCGAGCGTGGACCAGGTCTGCGGCAGCTTCGACCGGTACTCCGGATACATCGTCTCGGCGCCGCCGCGCGTCGCCTCGTAGGGAATGCCGTACCACGTCGAGAACTCCTTGAGGTACGGATTGGCGCCGGGCAGGTGATGCGGCACGGCGGCTTCACCAAGCGGGAGCTCCGCAGCCACCTCGCACCAGTTCGATCCGATGCGCTGACCTGGATCCAGTGCCCATGTCTGCGACCGCACGAGTCGTTCGGTCAGGAACACGGGATCCTCGATCACGGTGACGACCGTGAGGAACTCTCCATGGCGGACCCAGTGTTCGGTGAACGTGCGCTCGTCGCTGGCGGGCACGCCGTTGCGCCGGACGTAGTACGCCTTCAGGTGCGTCGTCCGGATGTCGAGCATGTTGCCGTTCCACGTGCCGGTCGAGAAACCTGCCCACGAATGCGGCGCCGACTCCGGCGGGTGCGCACGGCCGTCCAGATAGATCGTTCGCTCGGCGTCGTGGAAGTTGATCCGCGTGTGGAAGGCCGTGATGCGCTGCGTCAGCGGATCGATGTCCGCGGTGATGCGCATGTTGGCGAGACCACGCATCCCGTAGTCGCCCGCGTGCTGGCGGCACTGGTATTCGCTGACAGCGGAAATCCGATCCGCATCGTAGCTGTCGGCGCGCAGGCGCGCGGCGTCGTTGATGGGAAGACCGAGGTAGTCGCCGAGCTCAGGGCCGGGTATGCGTTCGGGGCCATCCTCGTGATAAATCGGCACCCACTCACCGGAGAAGTCGATGTCCTGCGCCTGGGCACGCGCCGTCGCCGCGATTACAGCGATCACAATGCCCGCGATGCAACGCCAGTTCACGCTCATATGTGTTGGTGAGGTCTTCAGCCTTCGGCCTTGCGGCCTCCGGTCCTGGTATGGGCCGAAGGCTGAAGGCCGAAGACCGAAGGCCGTCGGTTAGAACTCGAAGTTCACCCCGAGCTTCACGAACCTGGCCATCAGCAGCTCGTTCGGCCGCCGCCACGCCGCAGGATTCGCGGGGTTGTAGCCGAACAGCTCCGTCACCACCGCGTCGGAATTGAGCGCGTTGGCGAGATCCACGTTGAACGACGTCCGCACCCGACCCGCACGCACGATCTTGCTGAAGCGCATGTCGAGCTGATTGATGCGGTCGCCGTAGAACGTGCCGGGCTGGATGATATCGATGGTCGTGTTCGGCGCGCCACCCGAGAGCACGCGGCCGAGTGACGGCGACACCAGGTTGTTGCCCGCGACGAAGCTTGCTGCCAGCGCCGGCCCGGGCATGTTCTGATACGTGGCGCTGACCGCCACGTCGACCTTCGGGATCGTGTACATCCCGATGAACTTCGCCTGCGTCTGCAGCTTCTCGGTGGCCTCGCAGTGATCAGGAGACAGCGCCACCCCCGCGAGGTTGAACCCTGGACCGGTAAAGGCCGGAATATTGAGCTGGTTCGCCACGCCTGGCGGCGCGATGAGCATCTCCGGAATCTTGGCGGTGATCTCGCACGCGTTCAACGAGTCGCGTCCGGTGCTGATGCCGCCCTGCAGCAGGACGCCGGCGCGCAGACGCGTCTGAATGCCGAAGTCCACGCCGTCCCAGTGCTCGGTCATCTTCCCGTACTTGTCCGACAGGGTGTTGTACAGATTCGCCGGGATGCCGAAGTAGGCGGGGTTCAGATCCAGGCCGGTGATCGAGTAGCCTCCGCCGTTGGGCAACCGCGAATCCGACGGCACCGTGAACGTGTAGCGGTCGTAGCCCGTCGTCGGCACGACGAGGTTGTCGGTCACCCGGAAGTTGCCGAACCAGCGGCGGAAGTACCCGACGTCGATCGACACGCGCGGAATGATCTCGTGCTGACCGGACACCGAGAACTCCCAGTTGTAGAACCGGTGACCCCATCCGGTGAGCAGATCCGGATCGAAGGTCGACTGCGCCACCGCCTTGCCGAAGTTCGGATTCGCCATCTGCAGACACTCGCCGTTGGCGGCGGTATTGAGCAGATCGCAGTCGGGGATCTTGTTGCCATTGAGATCGTTCCACGTCCGCGTGGTGTTGTTGACGTGCGTGTTGACCGGATTGGGATCCTGCGCGATCCCGTTCAGGCCCTGACCGCCGAGATACTTGTTCAGGCTCACCTTCAGCGCGGTCTTGCCGTTGCCGCGCAGGTCGTAGACGGCGCCCAGGCGAGGCGTGATGTCCTTCCAATTCAGATTGTCCTGCGCGGGGAACGTGACGTTACGACCGGGCACCAGCGGACCTGAATAGAGGTGGCCTTCGCCGAAGCTGTCCTTGAACCAGTCGAAGCGCACGCCGCCGGTCAGCGTGAGCTTGTGCACGGTCCACTTGTCCTGCGCGAACACGCCGAGGTCGTGATCGAGACGGTTTTCCACGTCGTACGGCGTCGCGTACTGGGTGAGCTGGTTCGGAACGCCGCCGTTGAAGCGATAGGCCAGCGGCACGAAGTTGTAGGTGCGCGTCCGCTGCACGCCGGGCGAATCGTTGATGCCGGCCTTGAACGCATGCGAGCCGGTGATGTACGAGACGGCGGCGCGCCAGAAGTAATTGGCCAGCCAGGTGTTGTTGTAGGTCTGCGTGCCGTTGTACTGCAGGTTTGGAATCGCCCCGCCCTGCTCGATCACCGTGATGGCGCCGGGATCGTGACCGCTCGCGAACACCTCGCCGAACGGATGCATGTTGCCCCACCGCTCGACGCGATGCAGCGCCACCGCCTCGAGCAGCAGCTTGCTGGTCACTGGCGAGGACCACTCGGCGTGCAGGAGCCGCTGCACGGGGAAGCGATAATAGGTGCCCGCCTCGGGCGAACGCGTGCCGGTGATGTTCCACGGACAGCTGCACCGATACTGCTGGTCCCAGGTGAACGCGAACTTGTTGCGCTGCGTCGCCTGATAGGTCAGGCGTCCCTGCGCATCGCGCCAGGTCGTGTCGATGAACGCCGGACGGCTCCGGTCGGGCACGTACGTGTACGCCGTCGCGTTCGTTTCGTTCTGGTTGTTGAACATGCCGCCGATGTAGTTCTCCGCCACGTTGTAGCGGCCGGTGAAGAAGAACCACACCTTGTCCTTCTTGAACGGACCTCCCACTCCAGGGTTGATGTCGTACACGGTCTTGATCTTGTTCGCCGTCAGCAGGCCGCGCGCCTTGACCTCGTCACTGAGGTTGTCGCCCTGCATCCCGTCGGTCATGAAGCTGCCGAAGAGGAACCCTTTGACGCTGTTGCCGCCGTCGCGCGGGATGAAGTTGATGCGCGGGCCGCCGGTCGAGAGCTCCGCCGACACCGACGCCGTATCGATCGTCACCTCGGCGGCGGCGCCGACGTTCGGCGTCGAGCCGCCGATCGCGCCGCCCGCCTGCAGCGTCGCGGTATTGACACCGTTCTGCGTCACCCGCATGTCCGCCGGCTTGCTGCCGTGGATCATCAGGTACGCCATGTTGTCGCCAAGTGCGCCGCCAACGTCCTGGGCGCGCGTCTGGCTGTTGTTCACCGAGGTGACGCCAGGAATCAGAAGTCCCAGATTCTGATAATTGCGGCCGGAAGGAATCGCGTTGATGGTCTCGGTCGTCATCACCTGCTGTTTGGTGGTGCTCTGCACGTCGACGATCGGTGTCTCGCCGCTGACGGTGATCGTCTCTTCGAGCGCGCCGACTCGCAGATCGGCATTCACGATCGCGGTGTTGGAGCCGGACAGCTCGATCTCCTCGCGTCGCACGGTATTGAATCCCGTCAGCGAGAAGGTCACCGTGTAGCTTCCCGGTCGCAGATCGACGATGCGGAACTGGCCGCTGCCGTCAGTGGTGGCCGTGCGGACTTTCTCGATCAACACGGGGCTGGCTGCCTCGACGGTCACTCCCGGCAGCACGGCGCCAGAGGTGTCCTTCACGACCCCGGTGATGGACGCCTGCGCCATCGCGGCAACAGGCATGAGGACCGCCGCGACGAGCACGGCGAGGGTTCTCCCGATACTGCGCATCGACTTGCCTCCCTGGTTACGTACGCAGCCGGACTGACAGGGTCCGGCCTACCGACGAGCCTTATTGCCCGCGTCCGGCTCCTGCCGCCGGCGGGTTGATCACGGCGCTGTCCCAGTGCTCCACCAGCTTGCCGTTGCGGACGCGGAAGGTGTCGAAGGTGTACGCCTCGAACCACGTTCCCGGTGCCGCGGTCGGATCCTGCCGGTAGTTCTTGTGAATGACTGTCACGAGGTCGCATTCGGCCATGACAATCTCGAGAGGATTACCCGGGGGAGGCTGCGGTGCCGCCGCATCGCCGCGGCCGCCGCCCCCTGGTCCACCGCCCTGACGTCCGGGTCCGCCAAAGCGTTGCTTGAAGTAGTCGAAGTCGGAAAGACCGGCCTCGCGGCCGCCCTTCACGAACGCGGGGTTGTGTTGCTTGTACGACGGATCGGCGAGCGCGACGCGCGCGTCGCCGGTGAGCGCGAAGAACTGCATGGCCACTTTCTTGTTGGCTTCGATCTGCGCCGGGGTCGCCGTGCATCCGGGCGTCGGGTTCGCAATCGCCGGGGCTTGTTGCGCGAACGAGAGCGTCGCAATGAGTACGCTTGCAGCGAATCCAATCGACAGCGGAATACGTCGCATGGGAACCTCACGTCTCCGGCCTCGCGGACCACACGCCCTGAGCGTGTGGTTCGCGCCGGATCTCATCTGGTCGCCTAGTATCGTTCCGGGCCGTGAAAGAACCGCGCTGCGGTTTGTCTTCGGGTTTGCTCCCACAGCCCGACCACGAACGGCAACGGACTTGGACTCTAAGTCCGGAGCGGCGGAAAGTCCTGAATCAGCTCCTGAAAATTAGCGATAATCCGCCGCACCATGGGGAACGAGTCCACGCGACCCGACGATGATCAGCTCTACGACTCGCTCGACGTGTACTCCGGTGAATGGGAACTGCTCCGCAGACGTCGGGGTCGTGCGGGCGCGCATCCGAGCGGCGGGATCGCGTCCGCCGCCGCGGGCAGCCCGAGGGAACCTCCTCCAGGCCTGAAGGGCTTCGCACTTTCCGGCGGCGGCATCCGCAGCGCCACGTTCAACCTCGGCGTCCTGCAGTCACTGAGCGAGGCCGGGCTCCTGCGCCACGCCGACTATCTGTCGACCGTCTCGGGCGGCGGATACATCGGCGGCTGGTGGAGCGCATGGCTCGCGCGCGAGGGCCACGACAACCGTCCGCTGTTTCCGCCGGACGAGTCCACCGAAGCGCTGCGCCATTCGACCGCCGTCAGCCGCCGTCCTGACCCGGTCCATCACGTTCGCCTGTTCTCCAACTACCTCACGCCGCGCAAGGGCGCCATGAGCCACGACCTGTGGCGCGCGGTCACCGTCGTCGGCCGCAATCTGGCGCTCACGTGGCTCGTGCTCGTTCCGATCCTGGCAATACCGATCCTTCTGGCGCAGGCGCTGTTCGCGTGGAACTACTACGTCGACTCGCCGGCCTCCGTGCTCACGCCCGGCAATCCCGACGTCCTGCGCCTGTGGAATGCAGCGGAGCTGCCACTCGCCTTTCTCGTCGCCTTCGCCCTGCTGAGCGTCGTCTGGCTCTTGTCACAGCGCGGCGCGGCGGTCTGGCAACGCGTCATCGCCACGTCGGGACTCGCGGCCGTGGGCCTGCTGCTGTATCGCGCGCTGCCATCAGGCTCACCGTCGCTGGCTCCGTGGCTGTGCGTCATCGTGCTCGCGCTCGTGGCCTCGAAGATCTGGATTCCGAATCATGCCGGCACGCGGGCCGGTGCGTCACAGACACGCACGTCGGCGCGCGACATGGTGATGAACCGCATCGCGCGACTGCAGGGCGCGGCGCTGGTCGGCGCGGTGCTCACTGCAGCGATAACGGTGGTGGCTGCCTTCGGTCACGAACTCGTGCACTACCTGTTCGTCGCTCCGCACGACGGGATGTTCGAGAACGCCGCCGTACAGATTGGCAAGTACGGCGCCCTGCTCACCTCCGTCGCATCCATCGTTCATGCGGGCCGAGCTGGCGCGCCGGCTGGCGGAGCGGAGTCAGCGTCGGCGCCGACGTCGAAGCTGTCGAAGGGGCTGATCGCGCTGGCGCCGTGGCTGTTGATGCTTCTCCTGGTGCTCACGATATCGTGGCTCGGCGCGACGCTCGTGACTGCGGGGAACGATCTCCGGCTGTGGATCACGCTCGCCGACCGGATCACCCGAGTCGGCCTGATCGCGATGGTGCTGCTGGCGCTGGTCGAAGACGACGCGCGGCGCGTGACGATTCCGGCGACGCTGGTCATCCTCGCCACCGCCGCGGCGTTCTGGTACGAGATGGTCGCGCAGACGCCGATTGTCTCGATCGGCGGGCTCGCGGCCGCCATCCTCGCGTCCGCGATGCTCGGGTGGCGCGCCACGTGGATGCCGTCGACGCTCAGACGCGCGGAATGGCTCGTTCTGGCTGCCGCGGTGGTCGCGCTCGTCGCTGTACTGTTCGGCGCCGGCATTGTCACGCCGCCCGCCCCCGTGAATCTCCTGCTCGGAACGTCTGGTGCCCTGGGCACGATGGTGTTGCTGCTCGGATGGACCTCCGATCCAAACACGCTCTCGTTGCACAACTTCTACAAGGCGCGGCTGGTGCGCGCCTACCTGGGTGCCTCGAATCCGCTGCGGGCGGCCTCCGACACCGAAGACATCAGCGAGGCGAAGGCGGGCGACGACGTGCTGCTGGCGAGCATCTCGGCCCCCGAAGCCGACGCGCCGTATCACCTGGTCAACGGCACGCTCAACCTGACCACCGGCAAGGATCTCGTGATCGCGCAGCGTGCCGCGGCACCGTTCCTGTTTTCACGACTCTATTGCGGGTCGGCGCGGACCGGCTTCCGCAGGACCGACGCGTATCGCAGCGGCTCGCTGACGCTCGGTACGGCGGTCGCGATTTCGGGAGCGGCGGCAAGTCCGGTGATGGGATCGCAGACGCCGTCGACGGCGGTGTCGATGCTGATGGCGCTGCTCAACGTGCGCCTCGGCTACTGGCTGCCGACGCCGTCGGGGCACGACTGGCGCGCGCCACAGGCACGCTTCTGGCCTTTCTATCTGCTGAATGAGTTCTTCTCGTCCACGGCGGACACCGGCCGTTACTGCTACGTGACCGACGGCGGACATTTCGACAACACCGGCGCCTACTCACTCATCGAGCGCGGCTGCCGCGTGATCGTCCTCACCGACTGCGGCGCCGATCCCGACGTGGTGTTCGACGATCTGGCGAATCTGGTGCGACGCTGCCGGATCGATTTCGGCACGCAGATCACGTTCGACCTCAACCCGTTCTCGCGCGAGACGATGGCGAAGGATCGCCGGCACTTCGTCGTCGGCTCCATCGTCTACTCGACGGCGCACCTGAAAGCACTCGGCTATCGGGATCCGGCGCTGGGGCTGGAGGGCACGCTGATCGTTGTCAAGCCAACGCTGGTCGCGGAGCTCGAGACCGACGTGAATCGCTACAGCCAGATGAACCGCCGGTTTCCGCAGCAGTCCACCGCCGACCAGTGGTTCGACGAGGCGCAATTCGAAAGCTATCGCCGGCTGGGTGAGCGCAGCGGCACGGCCGCGCGCGACGTGATCGCGCAGCACATCGCCCGCGTGGAGGGAGCCGCGACGTAGCGTGGGACATTCCAGACTTCCATGACGGGAGCGACAACCTCTCCTCACAAAAGCAAACACGGAGACACGGAGACACGGAGGACGCGCGGAGCGCCCGGCGTGGCACACCAGTGCGTCTCCGTGGCTCTCCGCGTCTCCGTGTTTTTCGTCGGGTTGAAAGCGCGTCAACGGGTCGTCGGACGCGGCGGCGCGGACTTGGTACCGTTCTTCGCGCCATGTTCCGTCAGGTACGTGACGACCGATTCGTACTTGAGCGCCTGCGCGGCGTCGAGCGCGGTTCGTCCGTCACTGTTGGCGGCGTTCACATCGACGCCAAGCTCAATCGCCAGCTTCACCGTTTCGAGCATCGCGGGCTCGCGATCGGTCGGTTTGAGTGGAACCCAGGCGCGGCCACCGCCGATGCCGGTCGCGGCAAGGAGCGCGGTCGTCGCAGCGGTGCGGCGATCGTTGATGTCGGCCTGGTAGTACTCGACGCGATGCACGAACAGCGGATCGGCTCCGCGTTGCACGAGCGCGCGCATCACCGCCGGTTCGTTGAAGCGCGCCGCCAGCCACAACGGCGTCGCGCCGATGAGCGATGGCGCGAAGTTGAAGTCCTCCGACGAGCGCCGCTCCGGCGTCCACGTGCGCAGCCGCGCATTGACGTCGGCACCATGCGCGAGCAGCGTCGCGACTAATTTGTCATCCCTCCGCATGATCGCTTCATGCAGCGCGGAGAACCCGGCGGCGGTTGAATTCACGTCGGCGCCGCGATCGAGCAGCAGCTCGACAACGTCGCGAAAGCCGGAATGGGCGGCGAGCACCATCGCGCTGACACCCCACGCATCGGCATCGTTGGGATTGGCGCCGGCGTCGAGCAGCAAGCGGGCGGACTCGGTGTCGCCGACGCGCGCGGCGAACAGCAACGCGGTGTCGTTGCCGTGCGGGATCGCGCGGTTGTATTCGGGCACACCGTGCGGCGGCACCGCCATCACGTAGTTCCATGCGTCCGAGCGCGCGTGCACGTCGGCACCGTGGGCCAGCAGAAGTCCCGTGACCGCGGGATGCTTCTGTGCCACCGCCCACATCAGCGCGTCCTGGCGGCGCGCGGCTTTGGCGTTGACGTTCGCGCCCTTCTGCAGCAACAGGTCGACGACCGCGGGATTGCCGGTGCGCGACGCGGCCATCAGCGGCGTCTCCCCGCGGATGAGCGCCAGATTCGAATTGGCACCGGCATCGAGCAGTGCCCGCACCATCGCCACGCTGCCGTTGATGCAGGCGAGCCACAACGGGGTGGCGCCCAGGTCGTTGGCGGCGTTGGCGTTGGCGCCGGCGCGAATGAGCGCGGCGGCACCATCCACATTGTCGTGATAACTCGCCCAGTGCAGCGCCGTGCCGCCGTCGGCCGCCGTCGCGTTGACGTTGGCGCGCTGATCGATGAGCGCTCGGATCGCGGCGGTGTCGTTGGCTTTCGCAGCGGCGATGATGGGTACGCTGTCAGCAGCCGACACCGTGGCCGCGGTGACGAGCATCGACGCGACGACGAGTGCGGCTAGTCCCCTGGAAGCGTGATGACTTGCATAAGTCCCGGAGCGCGGCGCCCGGATGGCAAGGCGCGACGAGTGCGAATATTGAGCATATTCAAGCGA
>Ga0081539_10003255_pt1 | contig 20382 bp, 14 predicted proteins | sample TabmetS4T2R2_FD_71023 | JGI IMG/M metagenome (GOLD analysis project Ga0081539, IMG submission 71023) | Tabebuia heterophylla rhizosphere microbial communities from the University of Puerto Rico - S4T2R2 | ecosystem: Host-associated > Plants > Roots > Rhizosphere ...
CATCCTTAGTCACCAATCGGCCCGGATTGCGGACGAGATAGAGCAGGACGGCGAACTCTTTGGGCGCGAGGGCGATCGCCTCCTCACCGTGCCACAGGCGTTCGTTAACGAGGTCAAGACGGAAAGACCCAAAGAGAATATGTTGTTCTGAGTTCACTGAGCTTCACCAAACCTAACTGCAACTTCACTGCTTGTTCATGACACCGCTGACACGCGCCGGGTATTATCGACGCGCGATTGAGGGATGGCAACACGCCCCGTTTGGGCGAACCGGTTACAGCATTATGATGGATGCCAACCGTGGGACCTTTTCCGCCGCCGGGGTATAATCAATCGTTACTCACAAAGAGTGCTAGTCTTGCAAAAACAAATTCTCAAAGAACAAGTCTTTTAACAAGGGGAGAAAAATGAAGGTTGGTTTTATTGGCCTGGGAAGCATGGGATCGGCGATGGCTCGCAACCTGATCAAAGCGGGCCATACGCTGACAGTTTACAACCGGACGCGAAGCCGCGCCGAAGAGTTTAAATCGCTGGGTGCGAGAGTTGCCGAGACTCCAAGCGAAGCTGCCTCCGATGCTGAGGCGCTCTTTACCATGCTGGCGGACGATCCTGCTCTAGAGAGCGCTATTTTTACGCCGGGCAACGCGCTTGAGGCCCTTCCCGTGGGTGCAGTCCATATCTCCGCAAGCACGATCAGCGTGGGATTGTCTCGCCGCATGGCAGAAGCCCATCGCAAAAAACAGCAGCATTATGTTTCCGCGCCGGTCTTTGGCCGACCTGAGGCCGCAGAAGCTGCAAAGCTCTTCATCGTTGCCGCCGGCTCTGCCGAGCAGGTCGAGCGCTGCCGTCCACTCTTGGATGCCATCGGACAGAAGACGTTCTCCGCCGGCGAGGATGCTTCGGCGGCCAACGTCATCAAGCTGACGGGAAATTTCTTAATCACTGCGATGATCGAGGGCCTGGCTGAGTCATTCGCTCTCGTCCGGAAATTTGGGGTTGATCCGCACGCATTCCTGGGAATCCTCACCGATTCGATCTTTAACGTACCGGTCTATCGCAATTACGGAAACATGATTGCCGCCAACAATTTTGAACCTGTGGGGTTCAAAATGCCGCTCGGATTTAAAGATAATCGTCTGCTATTGGCTGCGGCCGAAGAGGCCTCGGTCCCCATGCCGGTGGCGAGTCTGGTTCACGACCGATTTGTCGCTGCTCTGGCGCAGGGGCTGAGCGAAGCCGACTGGTGCGCGGTCGCTCGCATCGCATATCAAGAGGCGGGATTACTCAAGGACATCACCAAATGATCTTCTGTCCACCCGGCAGCATGCCGGCACCATGGCCAATGGCTGCCGGGTGGTTTCTCTCAACTAACATTTCATTGTTTTTCGTTTGGCCCCAATTCTGCCGGCCTTTTCGATCTTCTCAATGTAGGCTGTTGCCAGTGGCACTTTGCACGACGTATCGCCTACATCTACGTAGACCTCGCCGATCTCTTTGGCCGTTGACTTGGCTAGTGGCAACAACGGTTTGACGTAAGTTCCGACCGCAATCACGAACCCATTCATGGTGTACCGGACCCGATTTTGCGCACCGTCGATCTTTTTGACGACAGTGTTGAGAAGATCCTTGATCTCCGCGAGGTCCAGCGCCTCGTCCGCTGTCGTCGCGACAATTCCGGAATAGGTGCACCAGCCGCTGGATGCGATGTGCTCTTGTTTTGACTCGATCCATTTCTTTGCAAGATCGCGGGCATGCGGACTCTCCACCGTCACCCAGGGGACTGTCGATTCCGAGATCATCGCCAGTCCGTTTGCGCCCACCGCCCATTCCTGCAACAGTTTCTTGGTCATTTGCGATCCATCCGCTACTAGACCGGCCAGATACATCGCGTCCAGATTCCCGGTTTCATAAAGCGCATAAGCAAGCTCTTGCTGGCCCTTGATCTTTTTCGCAATGACCTTGAGATCGGCGATGCTCACGCCGAACATGCGATCCTCCGGCAGCCCGTGACGGACATAAGTTTTGCGCGTCTTTTCGCTGCCTTTACTTTCCAACTCGGCCATAATTGATTTAGCGTTTACCATTATTGCTCCAGAAGAAGATAGGTTGAATTGCTGTTCAGATTATTATCTATTCGAAAGGAAGGTTTTGTGAATACTCAACTTCTCTTGCGCGGAACTTTGTTGATTGGGGGACTCTTAACCGCCGTCATCGGAATAGGCCACATTTTTATGCCAACCGCCGGTTATGACAGTTCCGTTCCTCAGATGATGGATTCGGCCGTTCGCGATCATTTCTACTATCTCGGCACCTATGCCATCTGTGCTTTTTTGCTTTCATTCGCCTTTCTGTCGATCTATTTTTCCGGGCTCAAATATCCACAGGCATCATTGATCGTCTGTTCCGTCTTGGCCGTATTTTGGGTTGTCAGGGCAATTTTGGAGTTCCTCTATCCAGTCGAGATCAGAATATTTTTTCTTCGCACACCGCATAGCGTCCTTTTGCCGGTGATCTTATTGCTTGCCATCGCCTACTCGATTTCAGCGCTGAAATACTTGCGGCATGAGCCGAGGATGTAATATCGCACGGATTGACTGGCTATTTGCGCTGGACCTGTCTTGTCGTTACCGGCGTCCCCAGGCTGCCCACATGATCGGAGAGGGCGTGACGAAATCGGCGTCTCCCAGGCGATTCAGGTCTTGCTCAAACTCAACTTCAGAAACGAGTCCGGATTCGAGCAGCTCGTTCCTCAACTGCTCGAAGTTCGCTCGCATGAGGGCCGCGCCGGAAGACATTCCCCGCCAGAAAGTCACTCTACCTTCGGTCCCGACATCCGCGAGCCCGCAGTCGTTGAGCTTGCTGTAAAGGGACCGTCCGTAGAGAAGGTCTACGCCCCGCCCGGCCATTATCTGAGACATGGCAATGCCGGTCTTGAGCCGGCCTGGAGCCGTGCCGTCCGCCAGGTCCGCGCGAAATGACAGGGGATCGAACTCCTCGGCCACAATCCATCCGCCGGGTTTGAGCGCCCTTACCAGGCGTTCTAGAACACTCTGGCGCTCCGGCAGGTGCATCAACACCAACCGCGCGTGCACGAGGTCAAACGCGTTTTCCGGTAATGGGTCCAATCTGATGTCGTGGCGGCGGACCTCGAGGTTTCGATGGTTGAGGGAATCGAGGAAGCGCGGATCGATGTCTGTCGCAAGGACGTGGCCTGCAGGGCCAACGCGCTCACAAAGCCACGCGGCGATGGTACCGCCGCCGCCGCCAACCTCCAAACAGTGCCAGCCCTCAGTGATCCTTCGCTCTTCCAAATAACGAATCGTTCCCGGATCGCAGAGGGCCGCGAGTGCCTCGAACCTTGTTCGAGCCTGCTGCCCGGAATTGTCAAACACATACTCACTTCTGGTCATTCCGGCAACACCTCCCCTTTGGGTTCAGGCAACCAGCGACTGGCCAACAGGCTGATTGAATAAGCAGAGAAGGCCACGACCGCGGCGGCATAGGCCAGTTGAACCGATGGGTTTCCTCCAGGCATGACGTTGGCAAGCTGAGTAGTCAACAGTGCGGCGGCTGTTCCAATCGTCCTACCTCCGATGTTGGTGGCGAAGCTTTCGCCTGTCCCTCGCAAGTGTGTCGGGTAGACACGCGGCAGGTAGTTCCCCCAGAAACTGAACTGCGCGACCATCAGCATGAGCAATAGAGCCAGACCATATTTGAGAAGCTGGAGGTCGCGTGTCGCCGCAAAGACGAGTACCAACGGGAAGAGAAACAGGGAGGGCAGCAGGAATAGGCGCAGGAGTTGCCGGCGGCTCACGACCCAGACGGCGAGAAGGGTAAATGCGATCCGGCCCGTAACATTGCCCATCTCTCCGAAGAAATGGACTACGCTGACGGTTTGTTCCTGTTGTTGTCTTGGCAGATGTTGCACCTGCGGCAATGCGGGGACGATCCGGGGAATATGATGAGTCGCCCCGAATGCCGCCGCAAAACTGCAGGCGACCATGAGGGTTGTCACAAGCGTCGTTCTCCGCAAGGCAGAACGGAAAAGCTCAATGATATTCGGGGACTTCAATGTCCCTTCCGACTTCTTCATCTTCCAGATCGGCGATTCGGGCAGAAAAGGCCGGACGATCATCAACGGAACGGCGGGAAATAATCCGAAGATCAGCGCATAGCGCCATGCCTCGTGGCCGCCGTGGATCGCCGGTAAGTGCTCGCCGTAAGTCACCGCGGTGTAGTAAGCGCCGGACACTAAAAGGCCGCCGACGGCCCCGAACGCTTGCGTGTAACCGAGCACGGCCTCGCGCTGTTTCGGTTTCGGAAAGAGCTCGGCGAGCCAGGCGATTCCCGCTACATACTCGACGCAAACGCCGACGATCGTTGTGCAGCGGAATAAGAGCAACATCGCAGGCGATGTCGCGTAGCCCGCGGCAAATGCCGATAAGCCATAGAGGACGATGCTCCAGACGAGGATCCGCCGGCGGCCATAACGATCGGTGAGATAGCCTCCGAACAACCCGAAGATGCCGCCCGCGGCAAATGGCACGAAGAACAGTAATCCAACCCAGCGATTGAATTCGGGAGATCCAGGCTTGATGTTCCCGAGTTCCGTTAAGGCTGGGCGCACGACAAGCGACATCACCAGTATTTCATAGGTGTCGAAGGCAAACCCCAAACACGCAACGGCGCAGACGGCCCATTGCATGAAGGTCAGACGGGAATGCGCGGCGGCTTGCTCTGAATGAGGCGTGGCGGCGTTCATCATTGTGCTCCGAGTTTTCATGATACTCCCCTCCGGCTTCGCGTGGGCTATATTCAATCCTTGCTTGATGATACACTTCGATTTCCTTTAATGATCCGAATCAGACTGACTCAGGCGGGCCGCATCATCGCCCCGGTGCGGTCTGAAAGTCTTTAGAGCTGGATTGAATTTTCTCTGAAAGTTATGAAAGCGGTGAGTGACGAACAGGATCCCCGGTTTTATGAGTTTGGCCCGTTCCGGATCGACGTCACCGGACGCGCCCTTCTGTGCGACGGCGAGCCGGTCCGTCTCTTGCCGAAATCTTTCGATGTCCTTCTCTTTCTGGTCCGAAACAGCGGGCAACTGTTGGACAAGGAACTCCTGATCAATAGCCTCTGGCCCGACTCGATGGTTGAAGAGAACAACCTGTCGCAGGCTATCTCCGACGTCAGAAGGGCGTTGGGCGAAGGTCCGAAAGATCAGAAATATATCGTCACTGTTCCTCGCCGCGGATACCGCTTCGCGGCAGGCGTGAAGGCTCTCGGAACTACAGTCGAAGAATTCGGCGCGCCGAACCGCAACGCCGCACCCATGATGACGATAGCGGTTCTCCCCTTCATCTGTTTGGGTTCAGAGACAGATGATGAGTATCTCGCGGTGGGAATGGCCGACGCGTTGATTACAAGACTGAGCAGTCTGAGGAAAATTGTCGTCAGGCCCACCAGTTCAGTCCTCAAATATTTAGAGGGAGATAAGGATCCGATACTCGCGGGACGAGAGCTGAAAGTCGAAACGATCATTTCCGGAAGCATCCGGAAATCGGGAGAGAGGATCAGGGTCGCGGTCCAACTGGTGAGTGTCCGGGACGAGTCATCTCTCTGGGCGGGCCATTTTGACGAGAAGGTCACCGATATCTTTGCGGTCGAGGACTCTGTCTCTGAGCGCGTGGCCGCGGCGCTCGCGCTTGAACTGACCGGCGATGAAAGAAGACTGCTGACGAGACAGCACACGGCGGACGCCGCCGCCTATCAGCTCTACTTGAGGGGCCGCTATTTTTGGAGCAGGAGGACTGAGGACGGAATGCGGCAAGCCGTCACATGCTTCCAGCAGGCGATCGAGAGAGAGCCGAAATACGCCCTCGCCTACGCCGGATTGGCCGATGTCTATGTTTTGCTCGGAATACCCAACGCGGTGATGGGAGGATTGACTCCACGCGAAGTCTATCCGCAGGGAAAGGCGGCGGCGACAAAAGCCCTGGAGATCGATGAGTTTCTGGCTGAAGCCCATGCTTCACTGGCGCACATCAGCTTCATCTACGACTGGGACTGGCCGAGGGCCGAGGGAGAATTCAAAAAGTCGATCGAACTCAGTCCCCATTACGCCACGAGCCATCACTGGTACGCCATGGCGTTAACGATGATGGGGCGGCCGGATGAAGCGTTGATTGAAATGAAGAAGGCTCAAGAGCTGGAGCCGCTGTCGCTGATCATCAATGCAAATCTGGGATTCATCCTCTACCTCTCGCGCCGGTACGACGAGGCCGCAGCGCAACTGCAAAGGGCGACCGATCTGGAGCCGCACTTCGCCGCGACGCGTTACCGGCTTGGCCTGGCATATGAGGCTCAAGGGAAGTACGAGAAGGCCATTGAGGAATTTGAGAAAGTCAGAATCTTGGCCGGAGAAACTCCTCTCGGAATTGGCCCCGCAGGATACACCTATGCGGTATCAGGTAGAAAAAATGAAGCCCCGCAAGTGCTTGAAGAGCTGATGGCGTTATCGCAATCCCGCTACGTCTCGGCCGACATCATCGCGGAGATCTACGCCGGCCTCGGTGAAGAAGGGCAAGCGCTCGACTGGCTGGAAAAGGCTTATCAAGAACGCAGCAGCAGGATGACCTCACTCAAAATGAATCCGAGATGGGACCGGCTCCGTTCCGATCCGCGCTTTGATAACATCATGCGAAGGATTGGGTTGGTACCTTAAATCTATTTGATAACTATCAGGCTAAATAATTTAGTATACGGAATGTTAAGTATATCTTTCAGCAAAGAAGAAAAATATTTTTATTGACTCCCAATTTTGACGCCTGTAGACTCCGGGTGTGAGGGGCATTTTTCAGTCCAAAGCCCAGCCCAGCCTTGACCCAGATCCCTCACCGAGCCCACTTTAACCCCGACTTGGTAACTTTATAACCTGGCCTTGATAAATGTGCAGCTCATTGCCATAGGATTGACTCGGTTTGGATAGGGAATTACACTTTTCAGCAGTTGTAGGGGCGGCACTCAGCTCTCCGTTCGCCAACCTGCAACTCCCCACTGAAACCTCCGGACGGCGCAAGAGCGCAGTCGTAATCTCTAAACGCATTAACTTCAATCGGGTTAATATCGGTATGCCTAATGATCAATCACTAATTTCGGAAGAGGGCGATTTTGTGCTCCGTGCTCTGCGGCAGTCCGCGCAGCCACTGAACCTGACAACACTTAAAGCAGCTCTTCCCAAATCGTTGCCGGTAAATCAGAAAAAGTTACCGGAAATTCTCGAGCAGCTAATTAAAGCTGAACAGGTTCGTGTTCACCGCGCTCGCCCGTCGAGCTACTGGGTGCCTGAACTAGAGGAACAAGCCTGTGCGCGCATCCTCGAGGCGTTAGATGAACGCCCGCTGACATCAAAAGAACTCCAGAGCAAGTTCAGAAGTCTGCTCGTCGGTTGGCCAGTAGACAAACGTAAGGAATTTCTTGAACGCCTGATCAGAGAGAAACGAATCTATAAAGTCGCCGCATTGACTGGCAGCGGAAAGTTGCTCAGCGTGCGCCCGCAGCTGACACCGCAGGATTGCGTGAAGTTGGGGTTCAGTTCGGTGGCTGTGTCGGAAGAACAAGCCTGTGCTCGCATCCTCGAGGCATTGGATGAATGCCCCCTGACACTCACGGCGCTTAGGGGTAAGTTCAAGAGTCTGCTCGTCGGCTGGCCGGAGGTCAAACGTGATGAATTTGTTGAACGCCTGATCAGAGAGAAACGAATCCATAAAGTCGCCGCATTGACTGGCAGCGGAAAGTTGCTCAGCGTGCGCCCGCAGCTGACACCGCAGGATTGCGTGAAGTTGGCGCTCAATTTAGCGGTCAAGAAATTGAACCCCAAAGGCTTCACTGCTGATCAAGTGTATGAAATAGCGCGAGAAGTTTTGCCGGGAGGCGGGAACTCAGTAAAACCTGCTCAACCTACTCATAACGTGGAACAACTCATCACCGACGAGATGGTCCGGTTGAAGCCGGCCGCGGCAACCGGCGCGCTTGTTTCACTCAGCGATCTACGTCGATCGTTGGCAAAGGAGCTTGAGGGCAAGGCGACCTTTGATCAGGCGATCTTGCAGCTGGCAACGACCGGGCGTATCGCATTACATCGCCATGACTTTCCCAGCAGTTTGAGCCAGGAAGAACGCGATGCCCTGGTTCTGGATGAACGTGGTAACTATTATATTGGCATTGCTCTGCGTGTGTAATTCATTGGCATTGCCCTGCGTGTGTAATTCAGGAGATCAGCCATGACCTCATTAGCTACGATTCCCAATCCTTTTCGTAGTTCGATCGTTAGCGACCCGTGGAAGTCCTTGGAGGCCGATGTGCCGACCATCCATCAGCACGCCTTTGCGCGTTGCTGTGAAGCAATTGCCAGTGTGCGCGCAACACACCAGACCACAGGAGTCTTGGTGCATGGCGAGGCCGGGAGCGGTAAGACGCACCTCCTGGCCCGTCTTCGCGCGCACATTGCGATGGAAGCAGAGGCTGATGGACCGGGAGGACTTGAGGAAGCCGTGTTCATTTCGGTGCAATTGCAAACCAGCGCCAAGATGATCTGGCAACATCTGCGACGCCGCGTCGCCTCCGACTTCCTGCGGCGCGAAGACGGCGCAATCTCACAGTTCGAACGTTTAATGCTCCATCAATTGACGAAGAACAATCTGATCCTGGGTGATGCCCTGGCCTGGTTGGAACGGATGCGGAGAGAGAGAACCGGCGCCGATCAGCTTGAAGAGGTGATCGGTGATCTGTTCGGCCTCATCGATACGAAGGGGCAAATTAGCTACAAACTGCGGCGAGTTCTTCTGTTCCTGTTCATGAAGAAACATCTTGGTGAGGCAAACGCCTGGTTGCGCGGTGAGAGTCTGCCGAAAGCCGCACTCCAAAAGCTCGGGGTAGATGTCTCTTCCGGTGTGGATGAAGAATCCGGTGAGGCGGAAGCGCAAGATGATGAAGACAGCCAGATTGTCATCGGACTCTGCAGTTTGGCCACGGCTGAGATGCCCCTGATCTTTTGCTTCGATCAGCTGGAAGCGCTACAGACATATGTTGAAGATAAGTCCGGATTGTTCGCTTTTGGCCGGATGATCTGCGACCTCCATTCTTTCACCCAGCACCTGTTGATCATCTCCTGCGTTCAGTCCGCTTTCCTCGATAGTCTGAGCGTTGCAGTGCGACGAGCCGATTTCGAGCGAATCAAGGCATTCGGCGAATTAACGCTAAATCCACTGACATCTGAGCAAGCGATGCAGTTGGTTAAAGCGCGTCTGGACGCGCTGCCGGAGTTGAAGCAGTTGCGGGCGGATCAAACCAATCCATTCTGGCCGTTGCAGGAGTCTGAGATCAGCCAGGGGCTCGCCGTTACTGGTTATACGGCACGTCAGTTATTGACGCGCTGTGAGGATTTGTATGATGTGGTCCGTCAAGGCAGTTATGGACGCGTAGCTTCGCCGCCACCTGTGACGCCGGTGGATCAATTTCTTGACCAAGAGTTGGAGGCGCGCAGGCTGAAGGCGGTGGAAGAGAGCGCGCCTTCGCTGACCCAGAACATCGTCGAGCACGGCTTACCGGCTCTCGTCTATCTTGCCGGCAAGGGCTGGCGGCAGAAAGATCAGGCTCTGCCGAGCGAGGTCGATCTGTTGTTCGAAGGGCCACAGGGCCGAACCGCCGTTAGCATCTGCAATAGCGTCCATTGGCCGAGCCTGGTTAAGAAACTGGACCGCCTCGACTCACAGTTGGGTACTCCACAACTCGATCAATTGGTGTTACTGCGCGACAGCCGTTTACCAATCGGCCCGACAGCGGCCAGGACGCGGGCTTTGCGCGAACAACTGCTCCGTAAAGGCGCACGCTGGGTCGAGCCGAGCAGCGAAGCCCTCGCGGCGCTCGCGGCGCTACGCCGGTTGCTGGCCGACGCTCAATCCGGCGATCTCGCCAATCGAGGTGACACCGTCGAGCTGAAGACCGTGCAAGCATGGCTGTCGGCCAATCTCGCAGTCGAGCTGAGGGATCTGCTCGAAGAGATTCTTCCAACCAACCTCGACACAGAACCGATCGTCGTTAATGAATGGTCCCTTTATGAGGACATTGCCGCGTTGCTGCAGCGGCACCACGTGGTTTCTGTGACTGATATCGCCGCCAGGTTAGATCGCGGAGAGAAGGAGATCACAGAGTGTGCGCAGCAGCATGTCAACCAGATAGGAATCATCGGCGAGCCGCCTCTGGTCCTTTTCCGCCTGGTTGGCGAAAGTCTAGCCGGGTAATTGAAAGAAAGTTATTTATGACAGTAACACTGCAAGTGAGCGATGTTCGCAAGAAGATTTACGAAGCTGCGGGAAGGTCACAAGGAGCAGGCAAGGGGGCAGCATCGAGGGCGCTGCTCGGGCGCAGTTTCCATGAGGTTTTTGCTGAATTGGTCGGTACAGATCGGCGCAACAATTTCCGCGCCGCCCTCGACGAAGCCGAATCGGGTTTGGATGAATGGCGTGCGGCACTGATCAACCATACTTATCAGCGACTGATCGGGCCGCGGCTGCGCCATCATCAAGCCGAATTAAATCTCACGCCGGAACAGGTCTTGACCTTTTGGGATGGATCACAGGAACTGTGCCGTTGGTTGGCGGAGTTGCTGTGGCAAGCGCACGAACGCGGTATAGCGCTGGACGGCACGCTAATCACTGCCGAACAGCCGTTGCGTTGGGAGCTACGAGAGGATGGATGGACGGACGCGGTAGTATTGACCGGCGTGGCCGACGCGATCTGCCGCGTACCTGAAAAACCGGATTGGTGTCTGATTGAACTGAAAACAGGACGCACCGCGCCGGAGGCCGATCTGGCCCAGGCCTGCTTATATCATCAAATGCTTGCAGCCTCTGGAATCAAGGTGAACGGCACACTGGCGCTTGTCAGCTTCCAGCCGCAGAGGCAAGAACAGTTATTTGCGCCGGAGAAACTCGCCGACGCGCAGCGGGATTTACGCGCGTTGATTGGTGAGATGGCCGGCGTCCTGCCGCAAACCGGTCAGAAACCGGCGGTAATGCCTGTGCGGAATGAATACCTCGAATTGGGCAAACGGCTTGAAGAGGCATTCGCGGAGTACAAGGCCGAGATCAAAGCCAATCCTCCCGTCGTCGGCCCAACATTTCTGCGCTTTCCCATCGAACTGGGCAAGAAGGTCACGGTCAAGGCCTTGAGACAGCGTGTCGAAGAAGTACAGGTACGGCTCAATCTGGATGCTCCGCCCCGCGTCGGCAATGAGGGCGGACGGTTGTCCATCGATTTACAAAGGCCGGATCGACAAATGGTCCTCTTCTCGCAGATCCGCTCGCAGTTGCCGGCCAGAGACGAATTAATGGGCAATGCTCGCGCTCCGATCGGCGTTGACCTCGACGGAAAACTGCGCCTGGCCGACTTTTCACAATCAGACACGGCTCATCTGATAGTTGCTGGCACGCCCGGCAGCGGCAAAAGTGAATGGTTACGCTCCGCACTGGCCGGGCTGCTTTTGACCAATACGCCCGACACGTTACGGTTGGCATTGGCCGATCCCAAGCTTCTCGCTTTCCAACTGCTACGACAATCGCCTTACCTTTATAGCGATATTGCATATGGGGAAGCTGCGGCGCTAACCATGCTGGAACGGTTGGTCGAAGAGATGGAGACGCGTTATGAACGCATGGGACGGGCCAACGCCGATAAGTTGACCGATTTCATCCGAATTACCGGAGAACGGTTGCCGCGTATCTTTTTCGTTTGCGACGAATACGCCGATTTGATGATGGGTGAGCGCAAGACTCGGCAGGCCCTGGAATCTCTGATCCGTTGTCTCGGCCAGAAAGCCCGCGCCGCCGGCATTCATCTGATCCTCGCCACCCAACAACCCAGTCGCCAGATCATGAGCGGCCCCATCCTTGCAGTGATCACCGCTAAAATTGCCCTCCGAATGCAGAATATTGAATCCAAAATCCTATTGAACGAGGGAGGAGCAGAAACGCTCTTGGGTAAAGGCGACTTGCTCTACAAGTGCATTGGTGATCCAATCCGGTTGCAGTCTCCTCTCCTGCCGGAGGATGAGCTCAAAGAAGTCTTTGGCGCCGATACCCGCCTCTCGGATTAGAATAGAATTCTTGTGGTCTGAATTGTTGGAGAAAGAGTGAAACTCTGATAAAAATTCGACGTCTGAATAGATCAGAGCTCAAATACTCAAAAGGAACGCCCGGCAGTAATGACCAGAATTTTTCTTCTCGCTGTGTTGTTGTTGTTATCGACCGCTACGAATGCCCAGACCCAGCGGCCGACCGGCGAGTTTCGTTTGGACGTAAAAGACCCTTCGGGCAACGCGATGGAGGCTGCCGGAAAGCTAGAGAGCCTTGTCACCGGCGTGGCGCGCAACTTTCAAACGAATGGCCAAGGCAAGTATACATTCGAAGGATTACCCGCTGGCCGCTATCGCCTGGAAGTTTTCAAGGATGGATTTGCTTCGCAATCGGTGTTGATTGACGTGCAATCGGCTGTGCCGTCGGCGCGCACAGTGGTCTTGGAGCTGAATAGTTTAGCTTTCAAGGTGGATGTCGTTGCGACGACGCCGCTGCCCGGAGTCGATCTCGAACCTGGCGCGGTCGCCACGCCGGTGCAGGCGGCAACGCAACGCGACATCGAACGAAGCGGCGCGCTCGACCTTTCCGATTTTATGAACCGGAGGCTGAGCGGCGTCCATGTCAATGAAATCCAGGGGAACCCTTTTCAACCCGATGTCAATTACCGCGGTTATACCGCATCGCCATTGCTTGGGACGCCGCAGGGATTATCTGTTTATATGGACGGCGTCCGGCTCAATCAACCGTTTGGCGATGTTGTCAGCTGGGACTTGATTCCGCGCATCGCCATTTCAGAGATTGTGCTGATGCCGGGATCAAATCCGTTGTTCGGGCTGAACACGTTGGGTGGAGCGCTTGCGATTCAGACCAAAGACGGCCGGAGCCAGCAAGGTACCTCGCTGCAACTCGGCGGCGGCAGTTTCGGACGCGGAACGTTCGATTTCGAGCACGGCGGGTTCAATTCAAAAGGGCTCAACTGGTATCTCGGCAGCAGTCTTTTCTTTGAAGATGGGTGGCGCGAAAACTCGCCCTCGAATGTGCGCCAGTTTGTTGGCAAGCTCGGTTGGCAACGCACGAAGACGACGCTGGGGCTGACCGCCGCTTATGCCACCAATCTGCTGACCGGCAATGGCCTGCAAGAACAGCGGTTCCTGAGCCGCGATTATGCCGGCATCTATACGAAGCCCGACGTCACGAGCAACCGGTCTCCATTCGTCAATTTGACGGTGCGGCATAGCGCGACGGCCCATCTGACATTCTCCGGCAACATCTATTACCGTTACATTCGGACCAACGCATTCAACGGAGATCTCAACGAAGATTCGCTCGACCAGCCGGTTTATCAACCGAGCGCGGCCGAGCGCGCGGCGCTGGCGGCCGCGGGTTACAGCGGATTTCCGACCGCCGGCGCGACTGCCGCGAACACCCCGTTCCCGTTCTGGCGTTGCCTTGGGCAGGTTCTGCTCAGAGACGAACCGGCCGAGAAGTGCAACGGGCTGTTGAATCGCATCAATTCTCAGCAGCGCAACTATGGCTTGTCCGGGCAGTTGACATGGTTCAGCGCACTGCGCGGCCATCAAAATCAATTCACTGCGGGGGTGGCCTTTGACGGTAACAGCATAGGACTCCGGCAATCTTCGCAACTGGGTTATGTCAATCCGGACCGCAGCATCACTGGCGTCAACGCGTTCGGCGACGGGGTGACCGGCGGCGAGGTGGATGGCGAACCTTACGACACGCGTGTTGATCTGCATGGACGGATCCATACCGGCAGCGCCTTTGCGACCGATACCCTCTCGATCGGTAAGGTTTGGAACATGACGCTGTCCGGACGGTACAACCGCACGGCCATCGATAACAAGGACCGCATCAGGCCGAACGGCGAACCCGGCTCGCTCAATGGCGATCACGTCTTTAGCAGGTTCAATCCGGCGATCGGCATGACTTTCAACCCGTGGCAAAGTTTGAACGCGTATGCGAGCTTTACCGAAGGCAGCCGCGCGCCGACCTCGATCGAACTCGGCTGTGCGGATCCGTCCCAACCCTGTAAACTTCCCAACGCTTTGGCCGGGGACCCGCCGCTCGATCAAGTCGTCACTCGAACGATCGAAGCAGGGCTGCGTGGAGGCTTGGAATCCAGGTTCAACTGGAACATTGGGTGGTTTCGTGCAGACAACCGGCAGGACATTCTTTTCGTCGCTTCGGATCAGACCGGCTTCGGATACTTCAAGAATTTCGGCAAGACCCGCCGCCAGGGAGTCAAGTTCGACGTCAATAGCCAATTCTGGCGCCTCGGCCTCGGCAGCAGCTACACCTTTCTTGAGGCGACATTCCAGAGCCCGGAGATCGTTGGCGGCTCTGGCAACAGCGCCAACGATGCGGCGGCAAAAGGGCTTGACGGCGTGATCAGGATTCAGCCGGGCGCGCGAATTCCCCTTATTCCCCGGCACATCTTTAAAGCTTTCGCCGATCTCCGCGCGACTTCGAAATTGATGGTGAATTTAGGTCTGGTCGCCGTCTCCAGTTCATATGCGCGCGGTAATGAAAACAACCTGCATCAACCCGATGGCTTGTACTATCGAGGGTCCGGCAGTTCGCCGGGTTATGCTGTCGTCAATCTTGGTGCGCATTATCAAGTGACCAGGCGACTGCAGTTCTTTGTCCAGATCAATAATTTGTTTGACCGTCATTACTACACCGCCGCCCAGCTTGGGCCGACCGGATTCGCCGATAACGGTACATTCATCGCCCGGCCTTTTCCTGCCGTCAATGGAGAGTTTCCCATCCAACACGCAACTTTCTATGCGCCGGGCGCGCCACGCGGGGCTTGGGGTGGAGTCAAATTCAAGTTCTGACTTATCTTCCGAAATCCGTGATTTGCCGCGCCTAAGTCGAAAGCCTCAATTCGTAGAGCTGATGGCGGCAACCGCCGGCTTGATCAGGTCTTTCATCTGTTTCCCTTCGGCTTGAGGGAGATTGAGCTTTAACAACGATGCCGCCGTCGGCGCAATGTCAGTCATTCGCGCCAGCGGCAGTTTTGCTCCGCTCTGCGCCCTCGCGCCATAAATAATCAGTGAAGCACGCATCTCAGGATTGGTCGGGAGATATCCGTGAGTTCCTCGATAGCTCTCTCCCGAGTCACGGATCTCCGACCCGGTGAGCGCATCATCGAAAGAGTAACCGGGTGCGGCTTCGAGCATGAGCACGGCCTGCGGAATCGCTCCGATCCGGCGCAGATCATTGCGAGTGCTGACCTGTTTGATCGGGCTCTTGTTGTCCTTGGCCACTTTGGAGAAGATCGCCGTAACCTTGGCCTCGGTCTCCTTGTCAGCCGCGTCGTGTAGAACGATCGCGCAGGATCCGCCGGCTGGCCAGGCGGCTGCCTTCCACGATACTGCTTTGCCGTTGGCATCGAGCGTAATCAATTGCTCTTTCGCCAGCGCCACGTTCGGAGCATATTTCTGGCTGATTTTGGAGAAACCGTGGTCAGAGACGATCAGGAACGTGGTCTCATCGAAGATCCCCGCCTGGCGCGTTGCCTCGACGATGCGGCCGATGTAGCCGTCTTCACGCTGAGCCATCTCAATTGCAGGTTTGGTCCGCGGCCCATTGCGATGGTGCACGCCGTCCAATTCGATCAGATGAATGAGCAACAGGTTCGGCCGGTAGGACTTGATGATGAACTCGCTCACTGTCGTGAGGCGATCATCGATGCTGAGTTTTTTCCCGTAATCAGGGCCGAGCGCCTTTTCGAGCAATCCCGGCGTCGAATTCTCAGCAATTCGTTTCCAGGTCGGGAGAGTTTCACTTGGGTCGTAGATCTCCGGAACGTTGTAATCGATCTCTGCTCCGACTGTAACCGGCCAACCGACGGCAGCCGTGACCAGACCGGCTTTCTTGGCTGACGTCCAGAGCGTGTCTGCCTTCAGTGCCTTGCTGTACCAGTACCAGGCGCGGGTTTGCGGATCGGTCGGCGCTTCGAAGATGCGATTTTGGACGATGCCATGGATCGCCGGGCGCGCTCCCGTCACCAACGTGGTGTGCGATGGATAGGTCACTGTCGGATAGACACCCTCGACGCCGTCAGCATAAGCGCCGCCGTTTTTCATCAGCGTCAGATTGGGCACCTGCAATCCGACCTTTTCCGGGGCGGTGTAGTAATCGGGGACCATTCCGTCGATCGAGATCATGATTACATACCCCGGACGGTCCTTCCCATCCTTTCTATTGGCGTTTCTATTGGCGTTTTGTGTCTGTCCCCAAACGAAGATCCCTCCGAGAATAATCAACAAGATGATCACTCCCACGGTTGAACGACGCAGCTTGATCATGCCGTCTCTCCTCTTAATTTGATTGTGGTCTTTGCGGAGGCAAGATACTAAAGGCGACCGGCAACATAGTAAAGCAATTGGGTGTTATATATTTGTTAGGCCAGCCGAAGTCTTTCAGCTCTAAGGTCTTCTCTTTTGGTTATCCTGGTATGCTTTCTGAATGAAGTCCGGCGGCATGGGCGGATTAGACTTTATCTCTTTGCTAAGCGCCCAATGCGACAGCCAGTCAGAGGTATCTCTGTATTTTTCCGGCGCCTGATAGATCGGGTCCTTCAAAGCCTCCTCGAGTGTGATGAACCGATAGCCTCTGTTTTTGAGCATCGTTGCCAGTCCATCTAAATTATCGGCGGTCAGCTCATTGGCATGTAATAACAGGATGTGTTTGATCGGGCGCCCGAAGAGTTCGGTTGCAACCTGCTCACAGAATTCGAATTTACGCTCGGCGAATTTCAGGTACTCTTCAGAGACGCGTTTCATCATCTCCAAGTCACCTTGCGTGCGTGCGTTGCTATCAGCGGAGAGAATCAACCAGTCCAGAATATCGATGGTCACAGGTGCGGCTTGATAACCCCGCTCGGCGATAAAGTTCTCGAAGGATTTTTCAATCTCCCTGGTCGTTCCCATTTGAAGAAATGGATGGCGAAAATATCTGGCCTTTCGCCCCTTTTGTTTCATGAGCATTCTGGTGACTGCTTCTCCACGGATAAAGTCATCCTGATATTCAGCGAGCGGAGTGTTCTGAAAGCCCAGATGAGAGAAGGTGTGATTTCCCAGTTCAACTCCGCCGTCTAACCATGCTTTCAAGATTGCAATCCGCGCGTCGGTCTCACCGGGCCGATAGAGGAGCGATTCATTGACGAATCCTACTGCCGGAATTTGATGTTTATTGATCGCCGCCAGAAATTTGTCGGTCATGGTCCGTAATCTTCCGGCCTCGAACTGCGGTCCATTAAGAGGCAGGTCATCGATTGTGACTACAACTTCCTTTTGTTGCTGAGAGGACTCACCCGAACTTTGCGCATGCAGTCCGGCCGAACTCACACTCAACAACGCGAGAGTCAATGATGCTGGCAATATTGTCAGAGAAAACAGCTTTCGTCTCATTTTTGTCTCCTCTAAAAGCTAATTCGCAAGCCGAAGCGGATGACACGTTTGTCAACGCCCTCTCTGCCGACGCCGGTCGTGCGGGTGATCGTTGTCTCTCTGGTTCTATCTCTAGTTGGTTGCCGATTGTGAAATGGGCGGCCCTTTGAGATAGCGGCTGGCGAACGTCAGAAACGTGGGCCAGTTCGGACCGGTGGTGTGGCCGCCGCTGTGCTGGCGGAAAGCAAGTTCACCATCGATGAGCGCAGTCTCGATCGGCGGAAATTCGGTCGTTCCCAGGTCTTTCTTTCCCAGCAGCCTGAAGACCGGTCCGGCAGCGACCGCAGCCATGAAACTTCCTCTTTGATCTACCCACTTGCCTTCTGCGCCGGGGCCTTCTGCTGCTCCGTAGCTGATGAATGTGGGGCGTGGTGCGCAGAGCGCGATCAGTTCATGCGCATCGACAGGTAGATCGTTGCAGGTCAGCGGTCCGCCATACTTGAGAAAGTTGCCCGCCATCCAATGGTATCCGCCGGTACCCGTGAGGTTCTCGACCAGTTCGCCGAAAGTGCGACGGTGCAGCTTGGCGCCCCCTTCACCCGAAGAACCGATAAAGCCGATCGCGAAACGCTGATCGTAGGCCATGGCGACCAATGCGGCCTTGCCATATCGCGAAAGACCTTCAATGCCGACTTGCTTGGCATTGACCGATTTGTCGGTCTCAAAATAATCGAGCGCGCGGCTTGCGCCCCAGGCCCATGCGCGCAACGCGCCCCAATCATCCGGCTTGCGCAGTTGTCCTTTGTTGCACAGGCCAATGACGCCTTTCGTCAGGCCCGCGCCGTTGTCGGCTTGAATGCTGCTCGGAACTATGATTGCGTAGCCCCAACCTTTAGCCAGAAGTTGCTCTTGCCAATTGGGCGAGCCGCCGGCAGCGCCGCTCGGCCTATTAGCATTCGGACCGCCAGGCGGAACCGTGCCGGGACGTGGACCTCCGAAACCGAACTCCATCATGACAGGTACCGGACCCGTGGCGTTGGCTGGAGTAGTCAATGTCAGATCGATCTCGACGGTAATGAGCTGATAGGCTGAGTTGTCAACGTGGCCGATCAGTTTTTTGGTGATGACGGGAATTTCGAATTTCGTCTCCTTCGTCGCGCTCTTCACCTCCCAATTGACCTTGGGGACGTTCTTTGGAACGCGGCCATAGACTTCTCGATCGAAATCTTCAACGATCTCAAGGCGACGCTGATTCCACCACATCTTAGCCGAAGTGACCTTCTTACCGTTCTTCAGGATCAGAGGATCGGGCAGATTTGGATACGGATTCGCCTTTGATTCATCATAATTGACGGCATTGGGCGCTTGCGGATTGTTCGGATTGGCCCCCGGTCGAAGTTGAGAAATCTTCAACAGCTCCAGCATTCGCTGGTGATCCTGTTTGGTGGCCTCTTGCTGAGCCTGTTGTTCAGGCGTCAGCTGCCTTGGCGCTTGCTGGGCGATTAGTGATGCAACCGGAGTGGGAAGCAATAATGCAGCAATGATCAACGTCAGTGACCGCTTCATGATGAACCCCTTTTCGTTGCTGTTTTGGCTCGGATGTTTATCTTGCTATTGGTGATAGTTCAGTGTCCGAACTATATAACCGGCGGAAAAATTTGCCAAGAGCGAGCGGGCGTTTCGGTTATTTTTAGGTGGGAGCAACCGTTAAGTGGTAAAGGACAGAGCACAGCTGACAGATCAGTCGCTGTGCTCTGGAAGGACATAACTATGGAAAGCGAACAACTACTGTGTGCCGGAACGGTTCGCGGTGGCCTCACAATTTCAATCTGATCCATCTACCGGATAACCGCGGTCTTTCTTCAAGCCTTATGACGAGTGTGATGCTTTGCCGCATCAATAACTGTTGCATCTTCGCTTGCCGGATGACCAGAGAGCGAGTTTGGAGCATTCAAATGAGCGCCATCATCCACTCCAACTCCCAGGCGATCGACCAGCTCTCCTCCTAACCACCCTGTCACAAACATAATCCCCAGTCCCACCAGACCCAGAACAATAGCCGAAGTCGGCGGGGTTTCGACTGTTCCGCGTCGCATCAGCCAGCTGATGACGAAGAACAGAAGGGCTGCAACATTACCCACTGCGTGATATAGGCCGACCGATTTCGCGCGTGTGCCTGAAGGAATTGATAACCAATCGATCAATCCGAATGGCGCCGCTATCAGCCCACCGATGACGCCAGCTGCGATTAGATAATATGCAATACCCGACCAATAACCTTCAGCCGTACCGAGAGAGATCAAATCAAAGATTACCGCCATTGTCAGTAATCCCATCGGGAAGACAACCAGCATCGGATGTGCCGGATGCCCCATCAATCTTGCTTTGCTTTTCATAGTCTGATCGTTTAAGCACCTCACATTAGCGAGGCACTTGGGTTGCCTTTCTTCAACCCCGAAAATTCTTAATGAAAATACTGTAAAGTTCAGTGCAAATAATGTTCCATTCGCCGATTGTTATCGGAAGCCGAGGCTTGTGGTAAGTGACTATTTAAGCGTCCTGTCTCTGGACACCGCGTCATGATTTGTTACTTGGTAGAGAGTGCGGAACAGTACATTGTATCGGCTCTGTTAAAGGCAGGCCTGATATTGATAAAAATTATTAGGGGGCACGGATCAGAGGTCAGTTAATGGAAACGAGCATGGCCCCTCGGAAGGCAGTGCATTGAAGTTTGCCGGAATGGGTGCCGTCCGAAGGGCCAAATTGATAATGTGCCGGGTGAGCTGGTGGACTACAGAATTTAAGCGACCGGGGTCTTCCTCGCTACATTGCGG
>Ga0081539_10003256_pt1 | contig 20379 bp, 14 predicted proteins | sample TabmetS4T2R2_FD_71023 | JGI IMG/M metagenome (GOLD analysis project Ga0081539, IMG submission 71023) | Tabebuia heterophylla rhizosphere microbial communities from the University of Puerto Rico - S4T2R2 | ecosystem: Host-associated > Plants > Roots > Rhizosphere ...
GGCGCCCCCGCGGGCCGGGCCGCCGGTGCCGGCGCGGCGTCCGCCGTCGCCCCAGCCCCCGAACGGGCCCGAGCCGCTCGCGCCCATCTCGTCGTCGACGCCGACGTCGGCGCGGAACGACGTGCAGCCGCCGCCGAGGTCGACCACCACGCGGGAGGTGGCGTGCGCGCCGACGCCCTTCTCGTACACCACGCCGCCGATCGTGATCGGGCGGCCGTCGCCGGCCGGCTGCTCGGCGTTGCTCATGTCCCGCTCGACCGGACCCCAGCCGTTTTCGGCGACCAGGAACGGCAGGTCGCTGACCCACCGGCCGCCGGGCGGCAGCGGGGCGCGGACGGCCGCCGTCGCCGTCGTGGTGGTCGGGAAGCCGTTGGTCGTGGCGGTGACGGTGGCGGTCAGGTCGTACCGGCCGACGTCCGTGCCGGGCGGCGCGGTCACCGTGAACGTCGCCTTCGCGGGCGTCCCGTAGGCCACCGTGCCGAGGTCGGCGGTGGCGGGCGTGACGGTCCAGCCGGCCGGCGCGGCGAGGGTGGCGGTGGTGGCGGCCGCGCCGCCCGCGCACCGGGCCGTCACGGTGACGGTCACCTCGTGCGGCTGGCCCGGCGTGATCCGCTCGCCGGCCGCCACCGCCACCTCCGGCGGGCAGGGGGCGGGCGCCCGCGAGTCGGGTACCCCGCCGGCGCGCAGCTCGTCGCCGGTCAGCGGCCGGATGACGAGGGAGTACTCGTGCGTGCGGGTGGGGGAGACGCGGAACTCGTCGAGCACCGAGTTGGGGGTCTCGCCCATGCCGGTCTCGCCGGCCGCGGCGTGCAGGGTGACCCAGCCGTCGTTGCGGACCAGCGGCAGCTGGAAGTCGTACTCGGCGCGGGCCAGCTCGTCGTAGGGCGTCACGCTCACGTCGACGTCGCCGCCGACCAGCAGGCCGCGCCGTCCATCGTGGAGGGTGGCCCACCGGGCGCCGGTGTGGTTGCCGTACGCCTGCGGCCGCGAGTAGCGCACGTACTGCCCGTCGACCGTGTCCCGCCACACGCCGGTGAACGCGCCGCTGGTCCGGTCGTTGTACGTCTCCTGTGGACCGTTGCCGTAGTAGGCGAAGCGGTCCATCGAGTCCGGCACCCGCAGGCTGACGCCGACCCGGGGCAGGTACGGCAGCGCGCCGAGCCGGCTGCCCCGCGGCGTGACCCGGTGGTCGAGCGTGATCGTGCCGCGCCCGTCGATCCGGTAGCGCAGCACCTGGTCGAAGGCGAGCAGGCCGGGCTTGCCGGTGGCGGTGGCGCGCACCTCCACGACCGCCGCGCCGTCCACGGTGGACGCCGACACGCCGGTCACGGCGGTGGTGAGCCGGTCGAGCCCGAGCTCGTGCCACACCTCGCGGTCGGCGGTGCCCCAGCCGTACGTCTCGTTGCTGGTCGGCGGCCGGTACACGTCGAGCTCCGGCCCGGTGCGCAGCAGCTCCCGCCCGCCGGCCGACATCGAGCTGAGCGTGCCGGTGGCGGTGTCGAAGCGGTACCTCCAGCCCTTGCCGGCGACGACCACGGCCGCGCCGTCGCGGGTGAGTGCCGGGCCGGTCGCCGGCGGCGGCGCCGAGACGCCGGGCACCACCCGACCCCCGGCGGCGAACTGGTCCCAGCCGTAGCGGACGCCGTCGCGGCCGACCGCCTCGACGCGGAGCCAGCGCTCCCGGTCGTTCGGGTTGGGCGGTGCCGCGCCGGTGTCGAGCGCGACCGTGGCGCCGGGGGCGAGGCGCATCCGCCGGCTCCCGGAGCGCAGCGTGCGGTCGACCTCGACCAGCGACCATCGCACCGTCACGTCGAGGGCGCCGGCCGGCTGCTCGTTGTGGACCGTCAGCGGCGCGCCGGCTTCGCGGGCGAACCGGACCGGGGCGTGCGCCCAGGCCACCTCGACGGTCTCCGGCTGCCGGTAGCGGTCGGTGCCGACCATCCCGTCGGTGCCGGAGAGGCTGATGCCGAGGCTGTCGAAGTCGCCGCGCCGCGACGAGCTCTCGAAGTCGAGCGCCAGCGCGGGCGTCGCCGAGCCGCCGTAGACCCGCACCGAGTCGATCGCGCCGCGGGCCAGCCGGCCGCGCAGGTCGTCCTGCTGGGTCTGCGCGTTGCGGCCGACGTTCACCTCGTACAGGCCCGGGTCGAGCGCGCCGGTGCGGGCGGCGCTGGCCACCTCGGTGCCGTCGACGGACAGCCGCAGGGCCGACCCGTCGTAGACGCCGGTGACCCGGTGCCAGGTGCCGTACCAGTCGGCCGGCACCGGCGCCGCGACGGCGGCCCACGCGTCGGTGGTGACGCCGAACTCGAGGGTGTCGCGGTCGCGCATCTGCAGCGCGTACGCCCGGCCCTTGGTGACGATCGGGAAGCTGCCGGCCCACTCGCCGGGCCGCACCCAGGCGTCGAGCGTCACGGCGGTGCCGGTGAGGTCGAGCCGGGGGTCGCGGAACGTGCTGACGAAGTCGTCCAGGCTGGACAGCTCGAGGTGACCATCCACGATGGACGGCTTGCCGACGAGGAACGCCTGGATCCCGTTCGGCGAGGAGTCCGGCGTGAAGACGAGCGGCTGGCGGAGGTTGGCCTCGGCCCAGTCCCAGACGAAGCCGCCCTGCAGCGACGGGTACCGGCGGGCCAGCGCCCAGAACCGGTCGAAGTTGCCCATGCTGTTGCCCATCGCGTGCGCGTACTCGCCGAAGACGACGGGACGGGTCGCGGTGCGGCCGATCGACTCCACGTAGGAGGGTGTCGGGTAGCGCGGGCCCCACACGTCCGCGTACGGCGCGTCCCCGTTGGGGCTGTTGGACTGGTGGTAGAGCAGCCGGGTCGGCTCGTTGGCGTCGGCCCACGCGGCCATCGCGAAATGCGCGGTGCCGAGCCCGGCCTCGTTGCCGGTGTCCCACATGATCACGCTGGGGTGGTTCTTGTCGCGGGCCACCATCGCCTGGAACCGGTCGGCGAACGCGGCCTGCCACTCCGGCCGGGAGGCGAGGCAGTTGTCGGGGCAGTTCTCGTGGGCGTGGGTCTCGATGTCGACCTCGTCGGCGACCCACAGCCCCTCCCGGTCGGCGAGGTCGTAGAGGTACGGGTCGGACGGGTAGTGGGAGGTGCGGACCGCGTTGATGTGCAGGCTCTTCATGAGCGCGACGTCGCGGCGCTGCGCGGCCCGGCTGACGTGCCGGCCGGTGTCCGGGTCGGTCTCCGCGCGGTTGGTGCCCTTGACGAGGATGCGCTCGCCGTTGACGAGCAGCTGCGCGTCGCGCACCTCGACCTCGCGGAAGCCGACCGCCTGGGCCGTGGTGTGCACCACCCGCCCGTCGGGGTCGAGCAGCTCCAGCACCAGCGCGTACAGGTGTGGCGCGTCGGCGCTCCACTTCGCCGGGTCGGTGACGGTCGCGGTCAGCGTGTCCCGCCCGGTCGTCGTCGCGACGGTCCGGCCCCGGGCGTCGCGCAGCGTGCCGCGCACCGTGTAGCCGTCGGTCGGCGCGCCGCCGAGGGCGACCCGCGCGGTCAAGGTCGCGTCGCGGTAGTCGCCGTCGAGGTCGGTCGTGACGTACGCGTCGCGCAGGTAGGTCGCCGGCGTCGAGTACAGCCAGACGTCGCGGAAGATGCCGCTGTAGCGCCACTGGTCGACGTCTTCCAGGTAGGCGCCGGAGCCCCACCGGTGCACCTGCACGGCGACCCGGTTGCGGCCGGGCCGCACCGCCTCCGTGACGTCGAACTCGGCCGGCGTGTAGCCGCCCTGGTCGTACCCGACGTAGCGGCCGTTGACCCAGACGAAGTAGCCGCTCGTCACGCCCTCGAAGCGGAGCACGGTGCGGCGGCCGGACCAGGACCGCGACACGTCGAACTCGCGCACGTACGCCCCGGTCGGGTTGACGTCGCGCGGCACCCGGGGCGGGTCGTCCGGCCAGACTTCCTCAGGAATGTTGCGGAACATCGGATGGTCGACGAAGTCCGACTGCCAGGTGTGCGGCACCGTCGCCACCGGCCAGCCGGAGACGTCGAAGTCGGCGGCGTGGAAGCCGGCCGGCACCTCCTCGGGGCGGTCCGCGACGCTGAGCCGCCACTCACCGTCCAGCGTGGACGTCCACGGCGACCGCGCGGCGTGCTCGGTGACGTCGGCGGCGGCCGTACGCGCGTCCGCGTAGGGGCGGAGCATCGCGTGCGGCGCCTCCTGGCCCTCCCCGGTCATGCCGGGGTCGTCGAGGTAGCGGTAGACGTCCTCGGCGGTCACCGGGCCCGGCCCGGACGGCGGGGCCGCGGCGGCGGGGAGCGCGCCCGGCCAGGCGAGGGCGAGCAGGGTCACGGACGCGAGCAGGCGACGGGTCGGCACAGCCCTTTCCTAACATCCAGCCATGCACATGTTCAAGCATGTGTGTTCGTTTGCGAACGAGTCGGATTGGGCGGTGACGCGCCCCGCCCGCCCGGCGCCGGGCGGGCGGGGCACCCGATCGCGCTACATCGGGATGGCGGTGCCGTGGCGGCAGCCGGCGCAGCCGACCGCGCTCAGCCCGGTCCAGCTGTTGAGGTCGGCGCTGGTCGCGGTGTAGACGCCGCCGCCGGTGGAGTACCGGTCGACGTAGACGCGCCAGCGGCCGTCGTCGAGGCGGACCAGCGACGGGCCCTCGTAGCCGGAGCTCCACAGCCGGCCGCGGTTGACCCAGCCCTCGTAGAGGTTGGCCGTCGTGGTCCAGTGCTCGATGTACTTGCCGGTCTCGTCCTTCGTGAACGCGTGCCAGGTGGCGCCCGACTTCACGACGAACGTGTCGATGTGGTTGGTGCCGAGGCCCCACATCTGCGCCGGACCGCTCCACGAGGTGAGCGCGGTGTTCTGCGCCGTGTACACGTACGGGCGGAAGCAGTTGGCGCAGGTGGTCGCCGCGACGCTCGCGATGATCCGCACCGTGCTTCCCTCCACGTAGAACTCCGGCGCCCAGGTGAAGCGGGTGTTCGCGATGCCGGAGCTGACGCTCGCCACGTGCGTCCAGGAGGTGAGGTTGGTGCTGGAGGCGATGTTGAAGTACGTGGAGTTGGTGGTCCACGACTGCACGGTGTACGCGATGTAGTAGCGGCCGTTGTGCTTGAGGATGCTCGGGTCGCGCAGCACGCCGGTCGGCCCGCGGTAGTTGGTGTCGGCGAGCACGCTGTAGCTGGTGCCGCCGTCGGTCGAGCGGTAGACCCACAGCTCCTCGTCGGCCTGCGCGTCACCCTTGAACGTCGTGTAGACGAGCGTGGTCGCGGCGGCGGCCGGCGCGGGCACGGCGGCGACCGCGCCGGCGAGCGTGAGCAGCGCGACGGCGATACGGCGGATCACGACTGGGTCCTCGTCCACTGCTGGTTGGTGCCGGAGCCGCAGGTGTACTGCTGGATGTCCGCGCCGTCGGCGGTGTTGGCGTCGACCACGTCGAGGCATTTGCCGCTGTGCCGGGCGCGCAGCTGGAAGTAGCCGCCCGTGGCGACCCACTGCCACTGCTGGTTGGTGCCGCTTCCGCAGGTGTACTGGATGACGTTCGCGCCGTCCGCCGTGGACGACGACGCGACATCCAGGCACTTGCCGGAGTTCTGGTTGACCAGCCGCAGGTAGCCGCCGCCGGCGTCCTGGAACTCCCACTTCTGGTTGCCGCCGCCGTTCCACGGGTACTGCTTGACCTCCGCGTTGTTCGCGGTGGAGTTGCTGACCACGTCCATCACCTTGCCGCTGTGCCGGGCGGTGACCCGGTAGTACGCGGGGGAGTTGCCGGTGACCGTGCCGGCGGCCGTGTCGATCGTGATCGACGGCGACCAGCTCAGGCTCATGCTCGTGTTCGACGGGAACGAGATCGGCAGCCACACGTACTGCGAGTCGTTGACCGGGCCGCCCCAGGCGCCGGCCCAGCGGTCGCCCATGTACAGGTAGCTCGTCGTCGAGGTGCCCTGGATCGGCAGCACGTACGTCGGCTGCGAGCTGAACGTGGTGCCGTTGCCGACGTTGGTCCAGCCGGTCCACGGGCCGGAGACGCTCGACGCGGTGGCGTACTGGGCCTGGTTGGGGCTCCAGCCGGTCGCCGCCGAGGTCAGCATGAAGTAGGTGCCGCCCCGCTTGAACAGGGCCGGCGCCTCCCGGTGCGCGTCGTTCCAGAAGTTGCCGACCAGGCTCGCCACGTTGAGGTAGTCGGCGGTGAGCCGGTAGATGTGCAGGTCGTAGTTCTCGTCCGCGGCCGAGATCATGTACGCGGCGCCGCCGTCGTTGTACAGCGTGATGTCGCGCGACATGTACTGACCGAGCGGGCGGAAGCTGCCGTGGTACGTGTACGTGCCGTCCACAGTGGCCGACGACGCGACGGCGGCCCGCGCCTCGCTGTAGTTCGACCCGTTCTCCTTGTGCATCCACATCACGTACCGGCCGGTGCTGGCGTTGTATATCACCTTCGGCCGTTCGATGTTGGCGACCTGGAGCTCGGCGGCCGACGACTGGGTCAGCACGTTGTTGCGAAACTCCCAGTTGCGCAGGTCGGTGGAGCGGTAGACGGAGACCGCCCGGAAGGTGTTGTTGGCGTTGCGGTTCTCGCCGAACCAGTAGTAGTAGTCGCCCACCTCGAGGACGCCGCCGCCGTGCGCGTGCACCACGGCGCCGGAGGTGTCGGTGAACTGCGTGCCGTTGGTGACGGTGACCGGTGCCGCCTGCGCGGGAGCGCCCGGCACGGCCACCGCGCCCACGGCCAGGGCGAGCGCCAGCAACCATCTCTTGCTTCTCACGTCGTGTCCCTCCCAGGCCCGAGGCATCGATGGTTATCACATTGGTAACACCTTGGTAACGGTCACACCAGGGTTCGACGTAAGTCGATCGAGAACGTTCAGACCCGAACAGTCACGGCGGCGTGACCGACGACGCGCGCACCACGAGGTCGGGCGCGAGCAGCACGCGGTGGGCGGGCCGGCGGCCGCCGTCGAGCAGCCGGGCCACCATCAGCTCGACGGCGAGGCGGCCGATGTGGCGCTTGGGCGGGCGCACCGCGGTCAGGGCCGGCTCGGCGAGGTGGGCGACCTCGTCGTCGTACGAGACGATCGCGAGGTCGCCGGGGACCCGGAGGCCGTACTCGGCGCAGTCGCGGGCGAGGGCGACCGCCCGCGGGTCGCTGTGCACGACCAGCGCGGTGACCCCGGCGCGGCGGCAGTCGCGCAGCAGTTTCAGGCCCTGCCCCGGCGTGACCCACCACTGCGACGCGAGCACGGCCGCCAGGGCGGGATCCGCGCGGGCCGCGTGCCACGCCCGCAGCAGGTGCGCGGACGTCGGGCTGTCCCGGTCGAGCACCAGCCCGACCCGCCGGTGCCCCTGCTCCCGCAGGTGCCGCACGGCGATGTCGAAGCCGTGCGCGTGGTCGGTGCGCACCCACTCGGTGTCGCGCGGCGCCCGCTCGACGAAGACGACCGGCACGGTCAGCCGGCCGATCCAGTCGGGCCGGACGCGGCCGTCCAGGGTCGGCGCCAGCAGCAGGCCCCGCACCTCGCCGGCCTCGACGAGCCGGCCGACCTGGCGGCGGTCCTCCTCCGGGTCGTAGCTCGACCCGCGCAGCCGCAGGTCGACGCCGAGCGCCGCCGCCGCGGCCCGGGCACCGGCCACGACCGGCGGCCAGTAGAAGTCGAGCGACGGCACCACCATGCCGAGCGGGAACCGGGTCGAGGCCCGCCGGGGCGGGCCCGCGGCGGGGCGGCGGGACGGAAGCGTGGCCCCGCCGTGCACTTTGGACACCAGGCCCCGCTCGGCGAGCGCGGCGATGTCGCGGCGGATGGTCAGCTCGCTGACCCCGAGCTCGCGGGCGAGGTCGCGGACGCGTACCGCGCCGTGCCCGCGCAGCTCGGCGAGCAGCCGCTCCTGCCGCTGGGTCCCGAACAGCCGCTCGGTCGTCACGACACACCCTCCTCGCTCAGCGGGCGAGCCAGCCTCCGTCCACGGCCAGGACCGCGCCGTGCACGTACCGGGCGGCGTCGGAGGCGAGGAAGACCACGGCGCCCATGAGGTCCTCGGGCGTGCCCCAGCGGCCGGCCGGGATGCGCCCGCGGATCTCGCGTTCGCGGTCGGGGTCGTCGCGCAGCGCCGCGGTCTGGTCGGTGGCGATGTAGCCCGGCGCGATCGCGTTGACGTTGACGCCCGCGCCGGCCCACTCGTTGGCCAGGGCCCGGGTGAGGCCGACGACGGCGTGCTTGGCCGCGGTGTACGACGGCACCCGGACGCCGCCCTGGAACGAGAGCATCGACGCGAGGTTGACGATCTTCCCGTGTCCCTGGCCGAGCATGACCCGGCCGGCCGCCTGGCACAGGTGGAACACCGCGTCGAGCTGGATCCGCAGCACCGCCGACCAGTCCTCCGGCGGGTGCGCCACCGCGGCCGAGCGGCGGATCGTGCCGGCGTTGTTGACCAGCACGTCGAGCCGGCCCAGCCCGGCCACCACCGCCTCGACGGCGTCGGCCAGCTCGTCCGGGCCGGCCGCGGACAGGTCGGCGGGTACGACCAGCGCCCGCCGGCCGAGCGCCTCGACCCGGGCGACGGTTTCCGCCGGGTCGCTACGGGCCAGCAGCGCCACGTCCGCGCCGGCCTGGGCGAGGGCGGTGGCGAGCGCCCGCCCGATGCCCCGCCCGCCGCCGGTGACGAGCGCGACCCGGCCGTCCAGCCGGAAGCTCTCCAGGACCATCTACAGCCCCACGCTGCGCAGGGTCGGCACGGTCTGCCCCACCCAGGCCAGGTCGGTGTCCTCCCGGGCGCCCTGGGTGCGCTGCGTGCCGGCGAGGAACCACAGGTAGTACGTCGTGTAGCCGGGCGCGCTGACCACGGTGTGGTAGCCCTCCGGCATCATCTGCACGGCGTGGTCGCGGGCGGTGAAGTTCTCCTCGTACCCCTCGTCGGTGTACACCCGGGAGATGCCGAAGCCGCCGGGCCGGTCGACCCGGAAGTAGTACATCTCCTCGTGCGCGGCCTCGGCGGGCAGGTCGTCGACCTTGTGGCGGTGCGGGGGATACGTGCTCCAGTTGCCGGACGGGGTGTAGGTCTCGCCGACGATGAGCCGGGCCGCCGGCAGCTCCGGCTGCGCGACCTCGGTGAGGATCTGGTGGTACCGGCGCCCGAAGTTCGCCGCGCCCCACCGCCCGCTCGCGACCCGCTCCGGGCCGATCACGTAGGGCTCGGCGGCGAGGTCGCTGGGCGCGCTGGGTAGCGCGATCTCCACGTCGCCGACCGCCTCGACGGTGACGCCCGCGCCGGCCGGGACGTACACCGAGTGCGGCTTGCCGCCGAAGACGCCGGCGCGCCCGCCGACCTCGGCGAAGCGGTGACCGCCGACGGTGAACGTCGCGGTGCCGCCGAGGATGACCGCGAGCGTCTCCCGGTCGCCCGGGTCGCCGGTCCACGACTCGCCGGCCGGCAGCCGCAGCAGCGCGAGGTCGAGCAGCCGGCACGGGTTGGCCGGCAGCTTGTTGAGGCCGTCGCCGGCCGGGATCACGCAGTGGTACCGGTACTCCATGTCGGCCCTTCCCATAGTCACCACGGACTTGTCCAGTCGGAGACGGTGGCGCGGGTCAGCGCCTCCAGGTAGAAGTAGTCGCCCCAGAGGTTGCCCTCGTCCACGCCGACGCCCTTCGGCTTGTCGTAGACGCCGTGCAGGATAAGCGCGTTCGCCACCGGGTGTCCCGCGGTCGAGTAGCCGTCGACGAGCGAGCGGAGGATCCGCGCGGCGGCCTCGCGGTAGCGGTCGGCCCGGGCGGGGTCGGCGACCGCGCCGGCGAGCTCGCTCAGCCCGCAGGCGGCGATCGCCGCGGCCGAGCTGTCCCGCTCCTCGCCGCTGCCGTCGGTGAACACGAGGTCCCAGTACGCGACGTGGTCGGCCGGCAGGTGGGCGAGGAAGTGGTCGGCGCAGGTCTGTGCCGCCGCGAGCAGCGCCGGGTCGCCGGTGTACCGGTGGTTGAGCGTGAACCCGTAGATGCCCCACGCCTGCCCGCGCGCCCAGCAGGAGTCGTCCGCGTGCCCCTGCTCGGTCTCGCCGCGCAGCGGGGCGCCGGTCTCCGGGTCCCAGTAGAACGTGTGGAACGTGGTGCCGTCCGGCCGCAGGATGTGCTCACGCAGCTGGTCGGCGTGCCGGCGGGCGGCCGCGGCGTACCGGCCGTCTCCCGTGGTGTCGCCGGCCCAGAAGAGCAGCGGCGTGTTCATCAGGCTGTCGATGATGGTGCGGCCGCGCTGGCGGGGGTCGCTCAGGTCGCCCCAGGCTTGGATGATGCCGGCCGGCTCCAGCACCCGGGTCATCAGGTGGTCGGCGGCGGCGAGGGCGGCGTCCCGCGCCCACGGGTCGCCGGTGCGCCGGGCCGGAGTTACGCAGGAGAGTGTGTAAAGGAAGCCGAGGTCGTGCGTGTCCAGGTCGATGCCGCGGGCCACCCGGATGGCGAAGCTGTCCACATGCGACATCGCGGCCCGCAGGTAGCGCTCGTCGCCGGTCAGGTCGTGGGCGAGCCACAGCGTCCCGGGCCAGAAGCTCGTCGTCCAGCCGACGTTGGCGCCGCGCGGCTGGCCCGCGGCGGGCGGCCGGACCGGGTACCGCCCGCCGGTCGTGGTGTCCGCCGGGTAGCGGTCGCCGAAGGCGTCGATGTTCGCGTCGACGGTGCGCAGCGCGGCGGCCACCGCGGCCGCGACCGCCTCGGCGTCAGGACTGGGGCGGACGTCGGTCGCCGTCATGGATGGTCTTCTCCCTAGGGTTCAGGCGTCGAGCGCGGGGCGCAGGCTGAAGCGGGTGTTCGCCCAGACCACGTACAGCAGGGGGGCCGCCGCGAAGCCGAGGCCGAGCGCGGGCCGGGCCGCCACGAACTGGGCGAGCAGCGCGAGCACGAGCAGCGACACCGCGGTCAGGTACCAGCGCCGCACGGACAGGTAGAGGCAGGCGCGGGCCACGTCGCGCAGCCGGGCGGCGGGCCGCTCGGCGATGGCCACCAGGCCGAGCAGCGCGGTGGCCGCGGTGAGGACGGCCAGCATGGCGAGGACCGGCAGGACGAGGGCGCCGACCCGGTGCCCCCACGCCCAGCGGGCGTCGACGCCGAGCACGACCAGCGCGGCGGTGGCCGCGGCGGCCCACAGCGTCGCCGGCCGCGCGGTGGCCCGCCAGGTGCGCGCGAACGTGCGCGGCGCGCCGCCCGGGGGCTGGCTCAACCCGTGGGACATGACCGCGAACACCCCGCACAGCCCGGGCGCGCAGAGCGGCGCCGCGAGGGCGCAGAGCGGCCAGGACCGGGCGGTGTCCGTGGTGAACGCGAGCAGGACGAGGGGCGCGCATCCCAGTACCAGCAGCATGTTGCCGACGAGGGCGACCTGGATCCCCTCGAAGGCGGCGGCGATGGTGTCGTGGCGCGGGCGCATCGTCCTCATCCCTTCAACCCGGTGGTGGCGATGCCCTCGACGAAGTACCGCTGGCCGAGCAGGAAGATGACGGCAACCGGCAGCACCGACAGCACCGAGCCGGTCATGATGAGCGCGTACTCGGCGTTGTACTGCGAGACGAACGTGTTCAGCCCGAGCTGGATGGTCCGCAGGTCCGGGCTGCGCAGGTAGATCAGCGGGCCGAGGTAGTCGTTCCAGGTGGTGACGAACGTGATCAGGGCGAGGCTGGCCAGCGCCGGCCGGGACAGCGGCAGCATGATGCGCCGGTAGATGCCGAACTCGGTGAGCCCGTCGACCCGCGCCGACTCGCTCAGCTCCTCGGGGATCGTCTCGTAGAACTGCTTCATCAGGAACACGCCGAACGCGCCGAACGCCTGGATCGCGACGATCGACCAGAGCGTGTTCGACAGGTGCAGCTTCGACATGAGGATGAACTGCGGGATCATGTACGACTGCCAGGGCACCGCGATCGTGCCGATGTACGCGAGGAAGAGCAGGTTGCGTCCAGGGAAGCGGACGCGGGCGAAGCCGTAGGCGGCGAAGCTGCCGGTGAGCACCTGCAGCGCGGTGACGACGACCGAGAGCAGCAGCGTGTTGCCCAGCCAGGTGGTCATGTCCGAGCGCTGCCAGATGTCGACGTAGTTGCCCCACACGAAGTCGTCGGGCACCCACTTGATGGGCACGGTGAAGACGTCGTTGTTCGTCTTCAGCGACGACATCACCATCCAGTAGAACGGCAGCAGCAGCGCGGCGGCCGCGAGCACCAGAGCCGCGTAGCCGGCGATCCGCCAGGCGCGCGAGGGGCGGCGCCGGCCGGCGAGCGGGCCGCGCGGGACGGTGACCGTCGCGGGTGGACGGATGTCGGTCGCGGTCATCGCTCCGCCCTCCGGTTGACCAGGAACTGGATCGCCGTCACGCCGAAGCAGACGGCGAACAGCACGATGGAGACCGCCGACGCGTAGCCGAACTGGTTCTCCACGAAGCCCTTCTGGTAGACGTACTGGGACAGCACCAATGTGGACTGTCCGGGCCCGCCCTGCGTCATCACGAGGATCAGGTCGAAGACCTTGAAGCTCTCGATGGTCAGGATCACGGTCACGAAGAACGTGGTGTGCCGCAGCCCGGGGATCGTCACGTTGACGAAGCGCTGCCACGGCGTCGCGCCGTCGATCTCGGCCGCCTCGTAGAGCTGCGCCGGGATGGTCTGCAGGCCGGCCAGGAAGAGCAGCATGTAGTAGCCCATGTACCGCCAGGTGCCGACCAGGATGACCGCCGGCATCGACCAGTCCGCCGACGTCGTCCAGCCCGGCGGGTGGTCCACCCCGACCGCGCGCAGGAACGCGTTGACCGGTCCGTACTCCGGGCTGAAGAGCTGGTTCCACACCACGGCGATCGCGACGATCGAGGTGATGTAGGGGAAGAACGCGACGGTGCGGAAGAAGGCGACGCCGCGCAGCTTCCGGTTGAGCAGCAGCGCCAGGCCCAGCGCGGCCGCCATCGTCAGCGGGATGTGGAAGACCGTGTAGTACAGGGTGTTGCGCAGCGCGGTCCAGAAGCTCGCGTCGTTCCACATGCGACGGAAGTTCGCGGTGCCGGTCCATTCGGCCACGCCGAAGACGTTCCAGTTGGTGAACGCCAGATAGAAGAGCGCGACGACGGGCACCAGGGTGAGCGCGGCGAAGCCGGCGAAGTTGGGCAGGATGAACGACCATCCGGCCACCGTGTTGCGCCATACCAGCCGCCGGCGCCTGGCCCGCGGCCGCGTCATCGTAGCCATATAAGACTCCATCGAGCGTCCCGCGGCGGGTCCGGCGCCCGGGAGCGACCGGACCCGCCGTCACGTCACTGGTTGAGGACCTCGTTCTTGGCCCTGTTCTGCGCCTCGGTGATCGCGTCGTCGAGGCCCTTGCTGTCCGACAGCACCGCCGTGTGCATGTCGTTGAGGAGGTTCTGCAGCCCGGCGGTGTGCTTCGACACCGGGTTCTCCGCCTTGGTGTCGTGCTTGGCGTAGGCGAGCTTCGACAGGTCGTCCCGCGGCACGCCCTCCAGGCCGAACAGCGTCTGGGTGACCGCGTCGGAGATCTTCGCCGGGGTGATGCCGATGGCGGCGAGGGACTTTCCGGCGTCCTCGCCCACGACGTACGCGAGGAAGTCCTTCGCGGCGGCCTGCTTCGCCTTGCTGGCCTTGGGGTTGACGCCCAGGCCGGTCGGGTCGCCGAAGGTGACCGGCGTCGCGGAGGCGCCGGTGGTGGACTTGTCGAACTGCGGCGCCGGGGCGATGCCCCACTCGAACGTGTCGGCGTCGCCGCTCTTGCGCTGCTTGAGCAGGGTCGCGATGTACCAGGTGCCCATCAGCAGCATCGCCGACTGCTGCTTGCCGAACTCCGCCTGGTAGGTGAGCTTGTTGGTGGTCGCCGTGCCGAACGCGGGCTGCGCGCCGGCCGCCTGCAGGTCCAGCGACCGCTGGTAGTACGGCTTGAGGTAGCCGAAGTCGCCGGAGAGCAGGTCGGCGCCGGGCGTCTGGGCGAGCGCGAAGCCCTGCACCGTCGACTGGAAGACGTGCTGGTAGGTGCCGGTCGCCTTGGAGCCGGCGCCCTTCAGCCCGGTGGTCAGCGCCTTGGCGGCGGTGGCGTAGTCGTCCCACGTCCAGCTGCCGTCCGGCGGCGCCACCTTCGCCTTGGTGAACAGCTCCTTGTTGTAGTACAGCACCCACGAGTCCTGCCGGTACGGCACCGCGTAGGTCTTGCCGTCCACCTGGTACGCCGTGCCGCCGGCCGCGCCCGGCAGCTCCAGCAGCTGCCCGCCGCTCTGGTACGTGTAGAAGTTCTTGAGGTTCTTCAGCACGTACACGTCGGGGGCGGTGCCGGCGGCCAGGTCGGCGGTCATCTGCGTGTCGTAGTTGGCGGCGTCGTACTCTTTGAGCTCGACCGTCACGTTCGGGTGGGCGGCGTGGAAGCCGTCGGCGAGCGTCTTGAACTCGGGCGTCGTCGACAGGCTCCAGCCGGCGAGGGTGATCGTCACCGGCGCGTTGGGGTCGGCCGGCTCGTCCTCGCCGCCGCAACCGGCGAGGACGAGCGTCAGCGCCGTGGCGGCGCTGATCACGGCTGGTATCGCGCGTTTCATCCCTTCTCCTTCGGGTTCAGGGGCCCGGGGGCGGGCCCACGGTCGTGGTGGTGACTCCGTCCGGCCAGCCGACCGCGACGCGCGGGCCGTCGATGGCGGCCCGGCCGGGCCGGCGGCCGGCCGGCTCGGCGCCGGTGAGCTCGACGAGCACGGCGATCCAGGCGCCGACCCGCGGCGCGTGCGCCAGCCAGGGCACGACCGTCGTGCGGCCCAGCGGCCCTCCGTCGGGGACGGGGGTGGCGGCGCCGGTCCCGCCGCCGAGCACGCTCTCCAGCCGGCTGGTCAGCCCCGCTCCCGTCACCGTCACGACCCCGCCGCGAACGCCGATATCCGCGCCGTCCGGCACCGGCCAGCCGCCGACGACGAGGCGCAGCCCGCCGGCGTCGACGCCCTCGGCCAGGTCGTCGACCCGGACCAGGCGCATCTCCCACGGGCCGCGGACGAGCGAGTAGACGGTGAGGTGGCCGGCCGGCCAGGAGCGGCCCGCGCGGCCGTGGCCGTGGTCGCGCTGGCCGGGGTCCGGGTCGACCCAGTGGGCCAGCGCCCGCGACCCGGCCACGCCGACACCCTCCTCGTCGACGTGGACGGCGAGCGTGCGCATGCCGGCGCGGTGCGTGGCCCGGCCGGCGCCGTCGACGAGCGTGACCGACTGGTCCAGCGGCTTGCGCCAGCCGTAGTCGTTGAGGACCGGGCTGGTGGCGGTGGAGTAGCCGAGCCGCGCGTACAGCGGGGAGTCGCCGACGGTGGCGCCCTCCTCGGCGTGGTCGGTGCCGTGGTTGACGACGCGGACGACGCCGTCGGCGCGGGTGGCCGAGACGAGCCAGCCCGGCGCGGCCACCGCCCGCACCGCGTCCCGCTCCTCGACCGGCAGCGGCTCCTCCGGGACCGTCCACACCGGATGGTCGGCGGGCAGCGCGACGCCGAGCATCCCCTTGCTCGCCCAGTACGGCGAGCCGGGGCCGGAGTACGCCTGGGCCAGCCGGGGCCACGGGCCGTGCCAGCCGAGCGTGAGCAGGCCGCGGTCGTCGGGGGCGCCGCGGTCGGCGAAGTGGCGCACGATCGCGGTGGCCGCGCGGCGCAGCCGGCCGGGGCCGACCGAGGGCACCCCGGCGAGGGCGCCGACCCAGAACGGCGCCGCGGCCGCGAACCGGTAGATCAGGCTGCGACCCTGGATCAGCGGCGAACCGTCGGCGCCGACGAGCGTTACCGCGTCGCGCAGGTAGCGGTCGAGGCCGGCCAGGTCGCGGTCGGCACGCCCGGCGGCCAGGTCGGCCGCGCCGGACATCCGGGCCCACAGCGTCGGGTACACGTGCAGCGCCCAGCCGGTGTAGTGGTCGTAGGCGCGCTCCGGCCCGTCGGAGAGCCACCCGCCGGCGCGGGCGAAGCCGTCGTGGGTGGCGAGGTCCTCGGCCATCTCGTCCAGCGAGTGCGGCCCGCCGACCGAGCGCAGGAACGTCTGGACCACCAGGCGGAACCAGACCCAGTTGATCCGCGGGTAGGTGCCGTCGCCGACCGCGGGGGCCAGGTAGTCGACCACCCGCTCCTGGACGGCGGGGGAGAGGCGGTCCCAGATCCACGGGCGGGTCATGTCGAGGACCAGGGCGATCGAGGCGGCCTCGACCTTCGCCTGGGCGTGCTCGTCGAGGCGGGTCCACCGGTCCGGCGCTGCCGGGTCGGTGCCGGCGGCGATCCCGTCCGCGTACCACTCGGCGAGCGCGTCGAGGCCTTCGCCGCGCTCGCCGGCGACCCGGAAGCCGGCGAGCAGGAACGTGCGGGCGAACCCCTCGAGCCCGTCGACCGCCCGCCCGTACCCACCCGCGGGTCCGGGGAGCGTGACCAGCGCGTGGCCGGGCGACGCGTACGGCCGGACGGCGGCGAGCATCCGGTCGGCGAGCGCCAACCAGGTGTCGCGGGTCCACGCGCCGCACTGCATCATAAATCCGTCTCCGTGGATGTTTGCGTTGCCATCGTGGGGGTTCGTGACGGCTGTGTAGCGGCCGGGTTTCCGAAGTAAAACGCTCACAACCGAGCAAGTCAATAACTTGGCAACACTTGATCGCACAGATTCGATCAGCGCGATCTGATATGATCACGGCCGATCACATCTGCTCAGCTGCTCGCCGAGGTGCCATGCCCCCCACCGCACGCTTCGCCGGCCCCCTCGCCGCGGCCTGGCCCGACCTCGGTGCGGCGCTCCTCGGCCGGGTGCTCCGGCCGCCGCCCGAGTCCCTGCCGGTGCCGCCGGCGCACGACCGTGCCGCCTGGGCGGAGCCGGACGCCGCCACGCTGCGCCACCTGCGCGGCCGGGCCGAGCGCGACCTGGCCGTCCCGTGGCCGGTGCCGCTGGCCAGCCAGTATGCCCGCTACTTCCGGGACGGCGACCGGGAGACGTACGAGGGGCGGGTCTTCGCCCGGCAGCGGCGGCTGACCCGGGCCGCCGTCCTGGCCGCCGCCACGCTCGACGATGCCTGGCTCGACGAGGTCGTCGACGGGGTGGCGCTGCTGTGCGAGCAGAGCGCCTGGTGCTGGCCGGCACACGACGACACCCGGGCCGTGCACGGCGCGGTGCTGCCCACCGTCACCGACCCCTACCTCGACCTCGGCGCCGGCGAGGTGGCCGCCCAGCTCGCCTGGGTCGACCACCTGCTCGCCGAGCCGCTCGACGCGTACGCGCCCGGCCTGCGCGCCCGGATCCGGCACGAGGTCGACCGGCGCGTGCTCGACCCGTTCGCCCGCCGGCGCGACTGGCACTGGCTCGGCCTCGACGGCGACGCGCACAACTGGAGCGCCTGGATCCACGGCAACGTCCTGGTCGCCGCGCTGCGCCTGGTCGACGACCCGGTCCGGCGGGCCGCGCTGGTCGACCTGGCCGTCGAGGGGCTCGACCGCTACGTCGCCTCGCTGCCCGCCGACGGCGCCATCGACGAGGGCCACGCCTACTGGTGGAACGGCGCCTGTCGGGCGCACGAGGCGCTCGACCTGCTCGACCACGCCACCGGCGGCGCGCTCGGCGGCGTGCCGGGCGAGGCGCTGCGCCAGACGGTGGCGTTCCCGCACCGGATGCACCTGGGCGGCGACTGGTACCTCAACCACGCCGACGGCCCGGCCCGGCTGGTCGAGACCCCGCCGTGGCACGCCCTGCACCGGGCCGCCCGCCGCGCCGGCGACCCGCACGCGGAGGCCCACGCGGCCGCCCACCGCCGGCCCGGCGCGCCGGTGGCGGACGAGCACCAGGGGCTCGGCCGGCTGCTGCGGGCGCTGACCGATCCGGAGTGGACAGTCCTCCGTGGAGCGTCGCCTCCACCGCCGCGCGACGTGTGGCTCCCCTCGGTCCAGGTGCTGGTGGCCCGCTCCCCGGGCGCTCTCACGCTCGCGGTCAAGGGCGGCCACAACGGCGAGCACCACAACCACAACGACGTCGGCGCCTTCGTGGTGGCCCTCCACGGCGTCCCGGTGCTCGTCGACGCCGGCCGCCCCACGTACACGGCGCGCACGTTCGGGCCGGAGCGGTACGAGATCTGGACGATGCGCAGCGACTGGCACAACGTGCCGCACATCCGCGGCAGCGCCCAGGCACCCGGCCGCGCCTACGCGGCCCGCGACGTCACGCCCGCCGGCGCCGGGCTGAGCCTCGACCTGGCCGGCGCCTACCCGCGCGGCGACGTGCGGTCGTGGCGGCGCGTGGCGCGGCTCGACGGCGGGCGGGTCGTGGTCACCGACACCTGGCGGCTCGAGCCCGACCCGGCCGCCGCGCCCACCCACCTCCACCTGCTCGTCGCCGGCGAGGTGCGCCTCGGCGCGGGCCGCGCGGACGTGACCGCCCTCGACGGTGCCGGCCGGGTCACGCTCGGCTGGGAGCCCGCGTCCACGCCCTGCGCGGCCACGGTGCGCGCGCTCGACGACCCCATGCTCGCCGGCGTGTGGGGCGAGCGGCTCACCCGCCTCGCGTTCGACGTCACCGCGGCCGGCCCGGCCGGCACGTTCACCCTGACGGTCGAGGAGACCGCCCTTCCCGGAGGTGCCCGATGACAGAACCCCGGGGGCCGCTTCAGGTCGCCCGCCGCCAGCAGCTGCTGGAGGCGCTGCAGCGCGACGGCGCGATGCGCATCTCCGACCTGTCCCAGGCGCTCGGCGCCGCCGCGGTCACGATCCGCCGCGACATCGCCCAGCTCGCCGCCGAGGGCCTGGTCCGGCGGGTACACGGCGGGGTGGCCCTGATCGAGCCCGACGGCTCGGCCCTGGCCGACGACCTGCCCGCCGCCGGCCGCACGCTCGGCATGCTCGTGCCCTCCCTCGACTACTACTGGCCGGACGTGGCCCGCGGCGCCGAGGAGGCCGCGCAGGAGCTCGACATGCGGGTCGTGCTGCGCGGCTCCTCCTACGACACCGAGGACGACAAGCCCCAGCTGGAACGCCTCGTCGACCGCATGGCCGTCGACGCCCTGATCGTCGCGCCCCGGATGGACGCGCCGACCTCGGAGCGCACCGTCGACTGGCTCGCCCACGCCGGCGTCCCGGTGGTGCTGCTGGAGCGCACGGCCACGGTCGGCGCCCACCACGCGGTCATGGAGTCGGTGGTCACCGACCACGCGCTCGGCGCGGCCATGGCGGTGCGCCACCTCACCTCGCTGGGGCACCGCAAGGTCGGCGTGGTGCTCGACTCCAACAGCCCCACCCGTCCCCACGTCCGCCGGGGATGGCTGGAAGCCGCCGCCGAGTGCGGCCTGGACCCGGCCGCGACGGTCGAGGTGGTCGTGCCCGACGCCCGCTCGGCCGAACGCGACGCCGCCCTCGACGAGGTGCTCGACCGCTGCCGCGCCACCGGCACGACGGCACTGCTGGTGCACGCGGACGCGGAGGCCATCGCGCTGGTCCAGCACTGCGAGGAACGCCACCTGTCGGTGCCCGGCGACCTGTCCATCGTGGCCTACGACGACGAGGTCGCCGGCCTCTTCAGCCCACCCCTCACGGCGGTGCGGCCACCGCGCCGCTCGATCGGCCGCGCCGCCGTGCGCCTGGTCGCCGACCGCCTCGCCGACCCCGACCGCCCCACCCACCGCGTCGTCATCAGCCCGTCCCTCCGCATCCGCGAGACCACCGCCCCACCCCGAGCGGCCGACGCGACCTAGAAGAAGTCGGTTTCCGAGAAGAGTGCCGTTCCCGGGTCCGCGTCAGCGGCGGGCCGTCGCTCCCGCCGGAGACCGCGGCGGCCGGCGGCTCGCCAGCGCTCGCCGAAACCCCCGGCCCCCGCTGCCACCTCCGCGCACCAAGCCCAACCATTGCGCGGCCGCGTCACCGTGCGGGGGCTGGGGTTGAGGCCGGCGTTTGTCCACAATGTCCTGGTCCGCCAAGCCGCCGCCGACCGAGCCAGGCGGCCCCCGATCGCGGGCAGTAACCGCCGCGCCGGGTAACGGGCACCAGTTTCGCGATCTAGAACGGTTACGGCGCTATATCGACCCTAACCGTCCTAGATTCACACCTACGCCCCGAATCTGATTACGCTACGTTACCGGCGGTGCGGCGGCACCCGCACATTTCGACCATTTTGGGCTACCGCGATGTCGGTCGTGGTCCGAGCCGGCCGGGGGGATGCCTTTGCTCTGCTTCCCTGGAGTGGTCACCCCCGTCGGCCCGCCGCTGGCGGAGATGACATTGTCCGGTGCCGGCCGGGTGAGTGGGCAGTGTCGGGGAACCTGCCCGCTGCCCACGCACGAGGGCGTGGACGTGTTGACGCGCGCGGCTCGACAAGCTTTCCCCGGCCGTCCCGGTCCGCGTCAGCGGCGGGGCGCCCCCCCCCCGCTCCTTGGACTCGGCTGCTGTTCCGGCCTCCGCCCGGGAACACCACCCACCCCGGCCGCCCCCCCC
>Ga0081539_10003257_pt1 | contig 20375 bp, 22 predicted proteins | sample TabmetS4T2R2_FD_71023 | JGI IMG/M metagenome (GOLD analysis project Ga0081539, IMG submission 71023) | Tabebuia heterophylla rhizosphere microbial communities from the University of Puerto Rico - S4T2R2 | ecosystem: Host-associated > Plants > Roots > Rhizosphere ...
GGACCCGGGCCACAAACGCCTGCCAGAGCGCTCCATCATCGGCCCATGTGGCAAAGCCTTTGTCGACAGTCGTAGAGTGGAGGGCCGGCGGCGCGTTGGTGTCTGTCGGCACGGGCCAGCACTGCCAGGGCATTCCGGTGGAGAGGCCCCAGAGGGTGAGATGGCAGACGCGCTAAGAGCCCAGGTGGCCCTTGGGGCCGCGCTGGGGCCGCGAGAGGGGCGGCAAGAGAAAGGCGGTGCACACCAGTGCGGAGAGTGGGACAGGCATCGGCGTCGTTACAGGCTTTGGTGCCGTGGTGCTCATTCTGCAAGGGCCTCATGTGAGGGATGATGAGGCGAACGTGGAAATCCAATTACTTCATATTCTACAAGAAGATAGGGCCATTTACAAAACTCGCAACCAGTTAGGTAGTAAACGTGGTGCGGAATCATGGCAGTGCCCCCTCCTCATGGTGTAATGGGGAGCCATTGTACCGGATTCTTGGATCAGTCGAATTACCCGCAGCCAACTGGTACACGACCCGCTAGTTAGATAGGGTTTACTTTGTAAATTACAACTTAAACCATAATATACTCTATTGATCAATCGTGCTCTACTTGCTCTCCATCACCCATACGCCGTCCCAGGTTTCATCCGGCGGCACTTCAAGATAGTGTCGTGCACGTTCGATGTACATGTGTGAGGGATGGTCCTTGGGATTGAGCGCTAGCGCTTGCTCGAATTTTTCGATGGCCTCCCACCATGACCGACGGCGATAGGCGTCCAGTCCAAAACGATAGGCGTCCACTACCTTGTCGCAGGTGGGAAAGGTTTCGGCGGTATGATGCTCGAGCGATTCAAAAATCGTGACAGGCTCCATCTTGCCTTGGACGCGAATGCGGTCGATTTCCCGCAATTTACCCTTTTCGCTTAAGTCTCGCACCGTGAATTCGCTCAGCAATACGGGGACGTGATAGTATTTGGTCGCGCTTTCCAATCGAGACGCCAGATTCACGGTATCGCCAATGGCGGTGTATTCCATGCGCTTGGTCGAGCCGATGCTGCCCACCACCACTTCGCCCGTGCTGATGCCCACGCCAATGTTGATCAAAACTTGGCCGGTGGCGTGGCGACTCACATTCAGCGTGCGCAAGGCCACGATCATTTCGTTCGCAACGTGTACAGCGCGGTCAGCGTCCTGCACACCCTGAAATGGCGCGCCAAACAAGGCCATAATCGCGTCGCCGATGTATTTATCCAAAATGCCTTTATATTTGAGGACGACATCCACCATCGTTTCAAAGTATGCATTCAACATGGTCACCGTTTCGATAGCGCCCAACGATTCCGAAATCGTTGTGAAATTGCGGATGTCTGAAAAGAGGACCGTTACGAGCTGCGATTTGCCGCGCAACAGCGTGTCGCCGGCATCCAATAACTGGTCGGCGACTTCTTGACTCATATAACGCGCCATCGTCGCTTTAATGCGCTTTTCGGTGGTGATATCATCAATGGTGATCATGGAGCCGATGCGCGCATGATTGACATCCAAAAGTGGCATCACCGACAAATTGACCGACGCCGTTTTGCCCAAGCGAATATGCAGCTCGGCTGCGACGGAGATGTCCGTTTCTCCCGTTTCGGCAACCTTGGCAAGACGCTGATTAATCCAGTGATTGGGCCCCTGGAACAAGGCCTCGGCTCCTATTCCGACGACCGCGTCTTCGTCGCGCTCCAGGATGCTTAAGGCGACATGGTTGGCGGTGAGGATAACATGACGATCGTCCAGGGTAATGATGCCGTTGCTGGTGCTTTGCAAGATGGCTTCGTTGTAATTCTTTTCCTGGATGACGTCCTCAAAGAGTTTCGCGTTTTCCAAAGCCACTGTGATTTGTGCGGTAAACGCGCGTAGGCGCGCTTCATCTTTCGCGGTGAAGGCGCCTTCAGATTTGTTCAAGACTTGCGTCACGCCGATGCGTTCACCCGATTTATTAATGATCGGTATACAAAGAATGCTGCGGGTGTGGTAGCCGGTTTGCTTGTCGATTTGCGGATTAAAGTGCGGATTATTGTAAGGGTCTTGGATGTTGGCGGTTTCGCCGGTGCTGAAGACGACGCCGGCCACGCCGGCGTTCGCGGGCACGCGAATTTCTTTGGTGTCCAACCCTTCCGCCACCCGCGACCAAAGCTGGTCGGTCTTGGGATCATACAAAAACAACGTACTACGATCGGCGTCTAGCAATTCGGTCGTGGCATGCATCATGTTGCGCAACAATTTGTCGAGATTTAATTCACCGGCGAGATTATGCGAGATTTCAAGAATCTTGACTTCCTCGCGCAAACTCTCGGTCATGTGATTGAAGCCGCGAAAGATATCGGCGTATTCGTCTGTGCCGGTCACTGGCAGGGAAACATCTAAATTGCCCAATTCGACTTGGTTCATGGACTCGATGAGCTTGGCCGCGGAGCGTGAAATTTCACCTGCCGTCAAAATCGACAGACTAATCGCGCTGCCCATGCAGACGACCGAAACCCCGATGACCCAAGTAATCAGCGGCTGCATGTGGGTCCAAAAAGCATAGTGCACGCCGGAGCCACGAATCAGATTGGCGACCACCAAATCTGCTTTAAAAACCACCGAAGCGCCGAAAAAGATGAGCGGCAGCGCGATGACTAACACCGAAAGAAAGAGCAGTTTTTTTTGCAGTCCAACTGGGACGAGTTTCTTTTGCGCGTCCGGCGTCAAACGGCCACACAATTTTTCTAAACGGTCGATGACCGGCGCGGTCTGTCGCGCGATCACGAAGTATTCGATGATGGCATGCGTAGGAGAGGCAAAACAAAACACGGTGGCGCAGAAGGTGATGATTTGCCAAAGAGCAAATTGGCCGTCATAGAAAACATTGTACAGTCCCAGCGACAGAGCCAATAATGTGGTGGCGGCTGGACCATGCACAAACCAGACGCGAATGAAAGAAAGGTAAGGCAAGTTTAAAGCGCACACGATAGCCAAGGCCAGGGTATTATGACTGGGCTGCGCGCCCGCATCAAGTTCAGCCAAGGCCTGCCTAAGCGGCCGGTATTGCACGCTGATCGCGTAAATATCCAGGATAACATACAGGGGCACGGCTATGGGTATTGTGATCAATACAAACAGCCATTGTCGTGCCGTGAATTCAAGTCCCAAATAGGCTAAAGCAGCAGTGAGGGCAACAGAGGCGATTGAACCTTGCACGTAGATCCAGACAAGACGCAAATACAGCCGTCGCGCCTCCTGATTGTTCGTGGATGCTGTCACCTTTACCTCTTCTATGGGTTCCAGGGAACTGCCGTACAGTAATGCTTTGCCTCGCATAGGCTGCCCATCCTATCGCATATTCTCATTGCGTGCACAGCCATACTGCAGTGCACATTTTGATTGCGGCGGTCTTCGATAGATTCCGTGTAGAAGCCTAAACTAAACTAGAGACGCAATCTTTACCATGCTCTACATCGGCGTCAAACTGAGACCTGTATAGCCCTGAGCAAGAACTCACGCTGGCTTGCTCTTTCTAGCCACAGAGTTAGAAGTGGTAGCTCAGAGTACTGGAGACGGAATACCCGCTCACTGATTCGGTCGCATTGGGACCAAAGGGAAGCGACGCGTTGGTATACGTTACAGAGTTCTTGAATGCATAGATCGCGGCCACATCAAACGACCATCGCTGTGTAATCCGATACCCAACCCCGCCTGAGAACCTATGTTCGAGGATCAGCGGCGCCAACAGGCTGAGCGTGGCTTTGGGGATCTGGTTATTGCTGTAGTTGTATCCAGCGCGCAGCACGAGTCGGTTGTCGCCTTTAAACGAGCGCTCTTGGAGCACCGCATACGCGACGCCAACCGCCACGACCACCTGATCCTTCCAGTTGAATGGAATGTCCAAATGCACCATAGAAGGCGCCAGAGGATCGCTGGGACTTGAGGCGGTGATTTTGACGGTATGGATCGTTGCCCAGTTGAGCCAACTCGTCGTTAGTACAAGGAGAAGTCTGTCTATGGGCTTCGTCGCCATCGAAATGTCTACCTGTTGGGGCCACTTGACGCCTGCCACTCGCACATCATAGTTCACACCGCCAAGGCCGAACGCCGACAAGTTCACAGTGGCTTCACCATTGGTGTAATTGAAGCTCACCGGCGAGGTGTAGGCTGCTCCGACCGTGAGCCAGGGAAGGAGCCTGTACATCGCGCCGGCCTTGACCCCGAAGACCACATCGGAAGGACAGCCGTCGCCCAGGCCACCCAAGCCGCCGTTCCGGGCACACCGGTCTCGTATGTCGAGACCCGCGAATTCAGGCGTTGACGTTGCAGGAAATAGTCGTAACGAGACATCGGAATAGCCAATATTGGGGGCAATCCCAATGGACAGCTTATCGGTGACTGCATAGCTCAGGGCTACCGCAAACTTGAAGTACCGAAAAAATGAGGAAGTGTCATCATGGGTTCCAAACGCTGTCCGCAGCTGCCGGTTATCTGTGCCAAACCCTCCCTGCGTGAAAATTCCAGCGCCGACAGTGAGGCCAGGCACTGCGGCAATACGGGTGGCAAATCCGAGATTGCCTATGACAAACACATTATTCTGGCCATCTACGTCATTGCCAAAACCATCACTGTGGTGAAGAAAAGCTTGCTGAGGCCCAGCGGTGAAATCGAACCGCGCTCCGTCGATGAGTGACAAGGTAGCGGGGTTCGTATTGATGGCCGATGTGTCTACGACTGCCACGTGGCCGGCCCCTGCTAGACCAGCCGATTCGGCGGAAAAACCTATGAGCTGTGGACCGTTTGAGGCAAAGACGATACCGAAATTCAAAGGGGCCAAGGGAAGATTGACAAACAAGAGAATCAAAACTGTGCAGGCAAGTCCCATGACGCTTCTCATCGCCGGGTTCACCTCATGCGTACTAGAAGGGAGAGTATAAGCCGCGGCGGATCGTGACAAAGGATGACTCTGAGCGTTTGTCGTCCTGTTTGAAATCTGCTTTCCCCAAGCTGCTCTACCCCTGACGGTTTCCTACTCTACTCCATCCTGCGGCGCGAGTCCAGCCCCAGGGGAGTCGTGCGGTGCCGCTTTACGCCTTGTGCCTAGGCACACCGACGACGGGGCTACCGCTCCGGCGTGTGGAAAGAACTGTGGGCACGGCATGGCCGCTAGGTACGGGTCTCTGGCCTCCAGTCACCGCCGTCTATCCCCTGAGTCATTCCTTCTGTTGTGGGCTCCCCCCCGCAGCCCCAACGGCGCTACCTGCCCATCACCCCAGCCGCGCAGGGCCAGCCGCCGCCGTCTGGCGACCAGCGCTGGCTGCGCAAGGCGGCCGCCACGGAGCGCTGATGAGCTGGGGGAGACCTCGGTCGGTGGCGCGGGGGAGACAGGGTGGGTGTGCACACGCGGTGGTGACGTCCTATAATCCCTGTAAAAGTGTTCGGGCGGGAGAAGAGTGGTTGAGCACCTTGGTGCAACTGGCTACGGAGCGGGTTCTCCAAGAGACATTAGAACAGGAACAGGCGGAGGTGTTGGGTCGGAGCCGCTACGAACGCCGAGGGGCGACATCCGGCTATCGGAATGGCTATGAGGAGGGGACGCTCAAGACGGCCGAAGGTGTCCTGCGAGTCAAGGTACCGCAAGTGCGGGGGATGGATACGCCGTATCGCTCGCAGGTGTGGGCCAAGCTGGCGACCACGAGCGATCGGCTCAAGACCCTGATCGTGGCGATGTTTGTGGGAGGCATGTCGCAACGCGACATGGAAGCGGCGTTGGAGAAGGCTCTGGGCCAATTCGTCCTCTCGGAAAGTCCTGTCAGTACCATCACGCACACGTTGAGCCAAGAATACGAAGCCTTTCGGATCCGTGACCTGCGGGGCTATGACCTGGCGTATCTCTTTATCGATACCGTTTACGAACCCTTACGACGCTGGGGCAGTAAAACGGGGGGCATGTGTGTCTGGGGAATCTGTGTGGATGGCCGGAAGGTCTTACTGACTCTGTCGACGGCCAACAGCGAAGGTATCAGTGGACAACACAAACATCACGGCCATCCAGAGGAGTGGTGGGAACCAGTAGAGCCCCGCGTGCCGGAGCCACCCATGCCTTCTCTGCGGAAGTCCCATGGGTTCAGACATACGTCGGGGAACCGTGCTGCATGGATGACGCCCTCATGGTTGGTCGTGTCGCGATGGCTGAGCCGCTACCTACGACTCCTGCTTCATCCTCCGGCGCAACCGCTCCCGCGCCAGCGCCTTCAGCGCCCGTGGCGTCTCTCCTGAAGACGCACGGGCGATGCTTTCTTTCTGAGGGGGAGGCTTGGCGCCCCCTCCTGTCATGATGACCCATGGCCGGCAGGTCCCGTGCCGGCGGCGGCTCCGCGCTTCCTGAGGCACCCCTCGGTGGAGCTTCCGGCACAATGGGGCAACCTGCCAGCCGATCGCCATTGCCAAACGTGCGGAGCCACGCGCGGACTCAGAGGTAGCCGAGGGCGAGGGCGAGCCTCGTGGACGCCACCGGACCGCCGGCCGCACTACGCTGGCCTGTGGGGCTGAATCGTCAACTCCCCGTAATACCAGGCCTCTTCGCCGGGCGCGTCCATGATGGTCGTCACAATGCCTTCCCGGAGCGCGTCATCCATCCATTGGCCACCCAATTCATCAGGGGAAAAATCCCAGGTAGGCGGTCCGGCGTCGGGGATGGTTAAGTGCGCCTTGATTTCTCCCTCCTGGAAGATGTCATAGAGTCGCATAGCGTTCCTTTCTCTGTGTGGCTTCCCGCGGCCCAGTCTCTCCGACGACTAGAGGCCGGGAGGCAAAAGGCGTTACGGTGTCGAGACGCGCTCTCCTTTGCCCACATACCGCCCTCGTCCCACCCGCTGCACCAGCCCATACCGGCCGTACATGAGGGAACGTGTGACGAGATCCCATTTGAGTGGTTGTGCTTCCCTTTATCCATGCGGAACTGGCACTTTGTCACGAAAATGGCCCAAAATTCGTTCCTTTGGAGTTCAGAATACGGAAAAACGGCCGGTTCCTGCCGACAGCGGAAATTTTCATTCAGACCTCTATCACTGGATAAAAGCTTTCGCAGCAATGAGATAGAGGAAATGGGGTTTTATCGTACGTTCCCTCCTGTACGGCCTACTACCTTCCAGTGTAAGGGATTGGCCGGGCGCGTCAATACAGGCACCCAAACCAACCGGCCTCTCCATCTGCTCATTGCAGGCAACACTAGCAACCACGCACCGAGATTCTGCCATATAGGTTACATTAATATGCGCTCTTGACCCATAAAAAACTTCCATTGAAGTATTTTTTTGTACCCTTTATACGCTTGCCTGCCTGTGAGGTCGCTTTTCACGGGTCAGCTCCGGAGAAGGGCCGTGTACCTCCTGGCTGCGGATAATTGTTTGAGCCCCAAAACCCGATACAATTCCCCCATTCCACCATCATGGAAGGGGGCTAATCCATGATTCCGTCGCTGTTTTTCTACCAGCTCGCGATCCTCGGACTTCTATGGCTCTGTGTCCTGCTACACGCTGCCTGGCCCAGCCAATGCGTTGCGGCACAGGGAACGCCAGTCAAGCCCATCAAGCCGCGGCGTCAACGCTCCAAGGAGCCCACACCGTTTGCTGGTCTGACGCACAAGCCCCATTGTGTCCTGTGTGAGCACGAGGCGACGCATCCCAAGCCACCCCCTCCAGTGCCCCCCGCACCTGTCATCGTGACTAGGCGCCGCCCACGTCAGGTCAACACCTCGATGCACTTCTGTCCCCATCTCGGCTGTGATTATCGCGGATGGTTAGGGCGAGGGAACCTCCGCGCGAATGGCCATCCCAGCGGTGGCCCTTGGCGTCAGTTGCACTGTACCGGCTGCGATGGATACTTTTTGGAGACCCACGGTACCCTGTTCCATGGCAAACGCGTAGCTGTGGACCTTCTCGTGCGTGTCATCGCGTGCCTGGCTGAGGGCTTGGGCATAGGAGCCACTGCGCGGGTATTCGAAGTCGACCTGAACACAGTTCTGCAGTGGTTGGTGGAAGCCGCCGAGCAGCTCCAGGCGTTTTCAGCCTACTTTCTCTGCAACCTGCATATCAAACAGTTGCAACTCGATGAGCTGTACGCGGTGCTGCGCGACCGCAAAGCCGGCGAGATCAGCGACGCCGAGGCGATCACACGTCTGGAGCGCTCGCCCCATTGGGTGTGGACCGCCATGGACCCCGAGAGCAAGCTGCTGCGGGTGATGGACATCGGCACGCGGACCCTGGCGATGGCGCAACGGGTGGTGCATCACGTCGCTGGGATGTTAGCGCCTGCTTGTGTGCCACTGTGTGTGACCGATGGCCTCAAGGATTATGGGACCGCTCTGCTGACCCATTTTGGCTCTTGGATGCAACCGGAGCGGCGCCAAGCCAAAGGGCCGAGGCCCACACCGCATTGGATGCCCCTGCCCGCACTGCTCTATGCGCACGTGGTGAAATCTTCCCGGCATCGGCGCCTCATAGGGGTGCAACACCGCGTGGTGTTTGGCACCATGGCCCAGATGCAGCAGGTCCTTTTGGCGGGTGGCCGGAAGATCAATACCGCCTTTGTCGAGAGACTGAACCTCAACCTCCGTCAGCGCGTCGCGGCGGTGGGGCGGCGGGTGAATACGCTGTACCAAGGCGAAGACGGCTTACAGCCTCAGCTGGCGGTGTTCCATGCCTACCACAATTTCGTGTTGCCGCACGCGAGTTTGCGCTTAGCACTGGGTGAGCTGGTGCCAAGCAAGGGCACCGGTTCGGTCACGTGGTGGCGGCCGCACACGCCAGCCATGGCAGCCGGAGTGGCCAACCACGTATGGACGCTGCATGAGGTGCTGCTGGTTCGCGTGCCACCATGGCTGCAGCCTTGTGCAGGGTAAGGAGCGAGCGAGTCCGATACGCGTGATGCAAGGCAAGACAAGTGTGCCTGCAATCAGGTCAAGAGAGGTGAGTGAGGCCCAGAAAGCCCCATGTGAGGGCTGATGACCGGCTGATTGACACCACGCAGGCAGCTTGGGGGAGGTCCCGAAACATTATCCGCATTGATGAGGTACACGACCCTGTTTAGCAGAGCCCGTGCCGATGGTCGACTCAGGCTGTAGGAGAGGTCTCCGTAAGCTGCTATGTGGTAAGCAGAAGTTATAATAGCAATGGTACAGGGCAAGTTGGTGACGCAACCCGTCTTCACCCTTGCATAGCGTCGCGACCCGCCGACCCACCGCGGCCACATGATGGCGAATGGCATTGTCAACTTGTTGACCATCCTTTCTCAGCCGTGACATAATCTCCCCGGCGCAGTCGCCTCAACGATCAAATGAACCCAAGGATAGGCACCCCGGCATGACCCCTCCGGCCGACACCGAGCGTTACAAGAACCACCGCTTCCCCGGTGAAATCATCAGCCATGGGGTCTGGCTCTACTATCGGTTTCCCCTGAGCTACCGCGATGTGCAAGAACTCCTGTTCGAGCGTGGCTGCTGGAGCCAGGATGGAGCCTGGCACTCTCAAGGACAATCCTTAGTCGCGTTGCGTCAGGGCAAAAACAGAGGCCTGCCAGGGCGACACATCCAGGTACAAGCCACGGGCGTGTAAATCGTCACCCTCCCGGTCGTATGTGGCATCACCGAGCACATCCTGAAGCCGCCACTGGCGGTTGCCGAGATCCGTGAACGGCAGTCGGACATAACACTGGCTCTGGTTGGGCGCATAGTTCACCGTCACCAGCAGCCGCTCGGCGCCGAGGCCGTGCCAGGCACAGGCCAGGAAACAGTCCCAGGTCCAGTTCCCGTCCCAGGCGGGCAGACATTCGAGCAATTGCCATTGACCGTCGCGCACGACTGGGCGGCGGAGCACGGCCAGCAGCCGGTTGTAGAACTGCGTAAGCTTCTGGTCGATGGGCTCCTCTGGCCCTCGGACCAGATGGGGCGAGATGTGTTTCGTGCGCCCCTCGCATTGTCCCTGGTGGAATAAGCGCAGGCCCGGAGACAGGAAGGTGATAACGGCCGCAGCCTCATGTCCGCCTGGGGCAAAGGTCGCCGCAGCCCGCAGCTCGTCGTGGTTTTCGAGAAAGCGCGCCAGCTTGTCCTGGTACTCCAGCCCGGCGTGAAAATGCTCGCGCACCGGCCTGGCCTGCCCACTGCGGAGTCTGTCATATAGCCGTTTGTCGTAGGTGTAATCGAATCCCTGTTGCTGCAGTGTCCATTCCAGGTCCCAGTAGACCTCGGCCATGAAGCAGAAGTCTGGTACCCGCTGCCGTACCCGCTGCGTCGCCTGTGGCCAGAAGGGCTGCGACGGGCGACTCCAGGTCCGTTCGAAGACCTCCGGCAGCACCAGCATGGCCATGTCGCAGCGCACGCCGTCACAGTGCCCGGCGATCTTTATAAGCTCCCCGATCATGGCTTCCTGCAGGGCCGGGTTACCGTAGTTGAGCTGCAGGGTATCTGGCCAGCCCGGAAAGTACGGATCGCGCCCATGGGCCAAGAGGACATCGCCGCGCTGGCGCTTGATCCAGGCGTAGTTCTGGGGCGCCCGGGCCAGGTCCAGTTCCGTGCCAGGGATGTAATACTCGGGGTGGTCCTCCACCCAGTGGTGATCCAGGCCCGTGTGGTTCGGGACAAAATCGAGCATCAACCGCAGGCCACGCCTATGTAGCCGCTGGCGGAGCCGCGCCAGGGCCCCATCCCCGCCCAGGGCCTCATGCACCGTGTAACCGGTGATGGCGAAGCCAGACCCGGCGATGTCATCCTCCTGCAGGTCCGGTAAGGTGTCCTGAAATTCCCTGCGCCACTCTGGATGACGACGTGACACCTGCTGTCCAGCCAGCCCGGTCTGCCAGACGCTCAGCAACCAGACCCAGTCAAACCCCTTCTGAGCCAGGCAGTCCAGGGTGGCGTCCGGCATGTCATCCAGCGTGGCTGGCCGGCGCAGGGCGCGGCCGAGCTCCGTCAGCCAGACACGTGTGTTGATCTGGAACAACGAAGGATAGCGGATTGGTGCCATAATTCTCAGTCTCCACAGAAAGTTTCTCCCCAACTGCCAGCAGCGGCTGAGGGCAGGGCCTTGGGCTGCCGGTTAGACACACCTAGGCAAGCACGCGAGGAAGCGTAACAAAAAGGTGGCGGTCAAGCTGCGGCTCCGAGTGCTCACCGTACTGCCCCTTGACCTTTGCTCTCCCACTCCTCACTGGCCATCAGCGTTCGGATTTGTAAGACATGCTGTGCCCCTTCACGGGGCCATGGCATTTCCTTCGGGCATTTGTGCCGTGCATTCATCAGGGCCTCCATGTGCGATTCCGCCCCTTGGCTCGTCTACGTTTTGTTGGCCTGATCACAGACGTCATCATTGATCAGCTACGCTTGGTTCCGGTGGCGATACGCCTACAGTCCCGTCAGCTGCGAGCCGTGCCCTGCGTCAGGGAGATGGTGCCGCCGCATGGCCCGTTTTGTCAGGGCCTCCGGGGGGGTGCCCATGCCCCAGTGGCCATTTGGCACTCTCCCCTGAGGTGGGAAAGGCCGCGCCGGTCCTGCTCTGGGATGGGGATAGGCCCCCCAGCGATGTGGATACTCCCGTCCTGGGCAGGCGTGGGGCACTCCGCGGCTTCTCGAGCGCTCGACCAAGCCCCCTGGTCACCGGGCCATAGGGCGAAGTCTGGCTGGCTCTGCGTCCCAAAGAGCGCTTGGATCGTGGACGTACTGTGCCCACGCCAGGCAGGATGGCTGCAGCGATGTTGTTGGCTGTGTAAGGTATGAGCGCTAAAGCCCGCAGGAACCTCAGCGGCTTTATGCCCGTTTTTCTTGAGCAGGTTCCCACAGGTGGGGCAGATATGCGTGGCCTGGTCCAGCAAGACAGATTGCTCCGTTCCTAGGAGGGCTGGCAGCTTTGCCAACCAGGCGAGCGGTTCGCCATGGAGCAGTCCCCGCTCCCCCATGGAGGTGGCACAGTGTCGAGCGTCGCTGGTGCTCGTGTCGCGCTTGCCCACCTCGTGGCTGCTGACAACGACCTGCTCGACAACGATGCGTACCTCATCGTCCTGGAGGCCTAGCTCCCTCCAGGGGGCCTCTGCTAGGAGAGCAGAGCATGACCACAGAAACAGCAACCTTGCTGTTACGCTTCCGTGGCAGATCATGGGCCCCGCTGGGTGCCTACCCATCCCGCATTTCTCTCCCCGTCAAGGCGTTAGGGACTGTCTTCCGCGCCCAGTTCCTCGAGGCCTTGGCGGCAGGCCCACACGACCGCCGCGCTGACCTTCAGTGACACCACAGCTGCCCTGGCCACCTCGCAAGGTTTCGCGCACCTCCTCGACCACCTCTCTGCGACCGCCTGGGTCGTATATGCCAAGCCGACCGGTGTAAAGCGCGCACCTTGCCGCAGTGCCGCCACCTGCTTGGCCACGTGCCTCCGCTGGGGAACGCTGCGTGAGCAACATGTAAGGGGCGTCTCGGTGTGCTGGCCGTGGTCTTCTCCCTCACGCCCCTCTCTTTGAATTCCCATAAGGCCAGGCGTCTTGGCCCACGCAGTTCCGTTCAACCGGTCTTATCCCTCATGCTGGGGCACGACGGATAAGACACTCTTCGGTTTTCTGCACACGAGACGCGAGGGGCATTTTCCCTAGCATACCACGTACAGAAACTCAGTCTACAAATCAATGTCGAGCTGATATATGGCCAGGAAATTTATGGACGGCACGCAGACGAGAGAGCTGTGCCACCGCAACAGGCGCAGCATGCTCAAAGAGCATTTGCTAAGGGGTACGAATTCAGACATGGATACGCAAGGATGGAGAAGGAGATACGGGAGAGCATATGGAAACCTCAGCGAAAAAGGGGTTACGCTGCCCAAGAAACAGGCAGAATGCCCAGGCACAGAAGGTATCAATAATTACAGGAGTTCCCCACACGGTTTTCCCCAGAAAACGTGGGAAACAGCGGCAAGGCATGTGGGAACCAAAGATGGCGCAAGAAGCATGCTACGAAAGAGGCGGGTGAGGAGATTTTCCCCAGCGGGAGGGAAAAACCACATTTTTGTTCCCTGCGCAGGGGTTCCCGCAGTTTTAGAGCAATAAGGAAATGATTGTCATTATTGTGCGTCCGCTGCTGGAGCTCCCAGTCGGTCTACCGGAACGCGAGATGGCTGTCGGAGCGGGCCATGTCCACGACCTGCCCACGCGCACGGTCACGTGTGCAACCGTGGCGCGGGCAGAGAGAAGAGCGGGCTACTCGTCGCCGTCGAGCACCCCATTAAGATCGCGATCCAGAGCCAACCGGTACCCGTTTCCCTTGGGGACACAGGTATAGGTCACAGAACCGTGAGGATGGGCCTTGGCGCGGAGCTGCGCCTCGGTGAGGGGCGGGTTGTGCGCCTTGTTGCGTATGTAGACACTGCCGTTGAACAGGTAGCCTTCGTTGTCGGCATCGCGCGCAATGAGCTGGCACTCCTCCTGGAGGGCGCGGGCAATCAGCAGGTCGATGCGGGGGCTAGCCTCGGCCTCATTGTCGTCGGTCAAAGTGACTTGCTGGCCGACAATCGGGGCGAAGTTCGACTCGAAGACCATCATATACGCATCAAGCGCCTCGTGGATGGGGAAGCCAGCCGGGAGCATCGAGAGGCCCTGCGGGTTGTTAATCTGGATGCCCAAGAACGGCGGGAAGATGGTGAGCGGCTCGTTGGGGTCCGCCAGGCCACGCCCGAAGTTCGGGGCAAAGCTGAAGGTGAAGGTGGTGTCGAAGCTGCCATCGTGGGCGAAGCCAAAGCCACGGATCTGGTCGCCACGGAACTCCCCGGCCCCAGGAGACGGCAAAAAGAGCGGCGAGAGCGGGAAGCCGAACTTGCCGACCTTTTGGTACAGATTCCGCAGGTGCGGGGTCTTGACGTTGATCGGGGTCCCGACGTCCGCGGATAGGGTGTTGGAGCCAAAGAACCCCGGCTTGGTGGTCAAACCGGCGTTGGCCGTGGGGTTGAGCGCATGACAGTCGCCACAGGCAAAGATTCCGGCCCCGTTGGGTTGGCCCGGCGCCAGCGGATCGAAGAAGGTCTTGGGGCCAAAGAAGATATCAAAGCCCAGTTGTTGCTGCTGGGTAAACGAGTTGTCCAGGTTGCGAATCGGGTTCGGGGGGTACATCACCTCCAGGATGAAGCTGGTGAACGCCTCCATAGCGGCATCGGGGATCTGGCTGTCGCGCCCGAGGAGTCCGGGGAAGGCGACGTTAAACGCCTTGAACGCTAAGCGCTCGTTGAAGTGGCCGGCGTTGGGCTGTGCCGAGGGCTCCACGGCGGCGCCCGTGCGATCGCCGCGCCAGTGCATGGGGCCCTGGTTGTCCATGCCGCGCAAGCTCTGGGTGGTCATGACGCCTTTCATGGAGGCGAAAACCTTCTTCGGGATAAAGGGTATGTTGACATAGACGTTGGGATCGAGGACGTTGGGCTGGTCCGGGTTGCCAAGGTTCCAGCCGAGGTGATCCATGTCGCCGAAGATATGGCAGCTCGCGCAGGCGGAGTCGCCGTGGCTGGAGCTAAACGCGGCGTCGTACAAGAAACGGCGGCCACTCACGACATGCGCCGGCTCGGGATTGTACATCGCCACACCGCCAATCTCGGTCTTGGTCTGCGTGTTGATAATCTTGATCGCGTTGTCGAAGCGCGTCAGCACATACAGACGCGCCGTGCTCTCATCAAGCAGCACGCCCGTGGGGCCACCGCCGCTGAGCAGGATCTGGTTGGCGGTGTCGGGGGTGAAGGTGTCATTTTCGAGTGCGGTGGTGTTGTAGACCGCCACCTTGCTGGAGCCAAGCGCCGCGACGTAGAGGGTTTAGCCGTTCTGCGTGATCGCCATGCCCATGGGGAAGGCCACGCTCCTGGCGTTCTCCGAGTTAGGGAGCGGCGCGCAGCAGGTGTCGTAATCAATGTGCTTATTGAGGTGGCGTGGGGTCACGGTCCCGGCAGGCTCTAAGACGGTGATGCGGCTGAAGGCGATCCGACCGCGCACGGAATCCGCCGGGTTGGTGACAGCACCGGCGAAGCTATTTGCCCCCTCAAAGCGCTGCTGGTTATTGGACTCCAGGTTGGTGACGTAGACCTTGCCGGTGACGGGGTTGACGATCATGTTAAACAAGATCGTGCCGACGTGGGCGTAGATATCCGTAGGGCCGTTGAGCGCCACTGGCGGGTTCGCGTTGGCGTTAATGGTGAAGACGTCGCGATCGGGCATGATGAACATCATCTCGACGTCGCGGATGCCACCGTTCTCGTCCAGCCAGTGCGTGCCGTTGTACTTGACGATCACTGACGTAGGCGGCTGCTCTTCACCGAAGGCGTTGACGTTGACGTTAAACCCAGGTAACTGGCTCGAGGGCGCAAAGGGTGGGAGCGGATTCGCCAAACCGGGGATGGTGGCCGCGAAGGTGGAGGCGGTGGCGTTGCCGCTGTTAAAGGCTGCCACGTAGACCTTCGAGCCGTCAGGGGTGACGGCGAGTGCCCGCGGGGTATCCGCAAAGAAGGTCAAGATCGTGAGGGGAGTCCCGCCCAGGCTCCCGCTGTCGCCACCGCTGGCAGCGTCGAAGACCCAGACATCGGCGCGCCCCACACCGGGAGTGGAGAGTTGCGGGTCAATGGGGGAGTTCTGGCCACGATGCGCGGTCGTGATGAAGGCTTTGCTCTGGTTGGGGCCCGCAAAGACGATGTCGCGTGGCTCATCGCCGACGAGCAAGGTACGGGTGACGTAGGACTCCTTGCCATCGAGCTTGACGATGCTGACGCTATCGGAGAGGTGGTTGACGACCCAGGCTTCCTGGTTCGTGCGCGCCGCCACGGCCACAGGTTCCAGGCCTACCGGCACCGAGACGACGTGCTCAAGGTCGCCGTTCTGTTTGACCTTATACACTTCCAGCTTGGCGTCGGGGGTATTGGTCGCCAGTAAGAGCTGCTTATTCGGGGTGAACGCCAACGGTCGGACCTGCCCACTCTCGAAGGTGGTGAAGGCCTGGCTGTAGGGGTTGGTACCGGAATTGCTCTGCCCGCCCCCTCCGGGCAGCGCCTCGGGTGTAGCGCAGGTGAGCGCCAGCCCTCCCAGTGCGACGCAGAGCACAGCGCGGAAAGGTAAGATGGTGGTAAAAGGCACGCGTCGACGCTTCATCAGGGTTCCCCTTCGTACTGGAGCACTGCTTTGCCTGGGTTGACACGGTCGGCATGGCAGGCCCACCGTGAGTATAGAAAGATTACTAATTATACCTAGACAAAGAATACCGATATATCAATTTTATGTGACCTTTTTCACATTCCATCGCTTTTCGTGGTAACGCCCTGAGCCCGGCATGATGGTCTGGAGATTGTCACGTGTCCCCCATCGTGTCTCCTCCTCTGACGAGCCCTGCGGCCCTGGGGGAGCCCCCGGCGCAGCCGCGCGCAACCACCACGCGCACACCGGACGATCCCGGTTGATTGTCCAAATGCAGCGCCCTCCTGGCAGCTGCGGGGCGCTGCCCAGGCGTGCCGCGAGGGCGGGTGCGCCTGCCGCCGGTCCCTGGGCTGGCCCCTGCCCCCACGGCGCCCTGGCACGGCGGTGGGGGCTTGACGCGGCAGGCGCATTCCGTCCGTAGCCGCCGGGGGGGACCATCTGGCGCCTCCCGGGCCCGCCGGGCATCACGGGCCGCCCCCACTTGGGCGGACGCTAGCGTCCGCGGCGCCCCGAGCGCGCGCGGCCCTCTCCCCGCGCTCCCCCCTGGCCTGCTCGCGGCTGGCCGGGCCGCTGCAAAGCCCAGGCCCGGCCAGCCCCCCCAAGAGCCGGCGGCCCGGGCCCCCGCCTGGCCAGCGCGGCGCCCAGGCACCAGGCCCGGCGCCCCCAGGCCCCCCTTCTTGGCCGGGGCGCGCCCGCGTAACGGCTGACGGGGGTTGGCGCGCGGCCAGCGGGGGTGGCACGGGGCGGCTCCCGGCACGCTCCTCACGGGCGCGGCCCAGGGAAAGCGCCTACGGCAGGGGTGCCAGGCGCAGCCAGCGGGCGGGTCCGCGGGGCGGGCCGCCCCCCAGAGGCCGGGGCCGAGCCCCCGGCGGGAGCCGGCGCCTAACGCCCTCGCCCGCCACGGCTGCATGCTGCAAGCCTGGCCGCCTCCTTCGGGAACCCCACCGGCTGGCCTACGAGGGCTGGCACCCCGCTCCACCCTGGGGCCCGAGCAGCGTCGGGCGCCACAGGCCGCTCAGGGCGGCGGGGCAGGGGGACGCGCACCCACCGCAGCCTGGGGCCTCACTCTGCCCCTCCTCACCGCAGGAGGCTTGCAGGGACCCCCAGAAAGGCTCCACCACGAAATCCGATGGAATGTGGCAATTTTCGATCTCATATTAGACCATAATAAACAAGTATTAATAATACTTATTATAGCTTCATCGACACTGGAGCAACACCCACCCATGGCACCCAAGAAAAAAACAACCCGCGCTCTGATTCCAACCAAAGCTCGCGCCCTCTCCGCGAAGGAATTTTTGGACCTAGCCGACGTCCCGCCCGAGATCGCGTGGTTCGCGAACATCACCAACCCGCAAACCCGCCGCGCGTATCAAAACGATCTCAAAGACTTCATGCGATTCGCTCGCATTTCCAACCCAGAAGTATTCCGGGTGGTGACGCGTGCGCACCTGATTGCCTGCCTGGCGCAAGGATCTGGAGGGGAGGGGATGCGAAGGCTTCACGATTCGGCGCAAGCTCTCCGCCGTCTCGTCTCTGTTTGAATATCTCTGTGAACGCAACGCCGTGGTGCATAATCCCGTGAAAGGTGTGAGGCGACCGAAAGTGACCAACGCCGGCGAAGGCCTCACACCGGCGCTCAGTGACGAACAGGCTCGCATGCTGCTCGATGCGCCACCAGCGAACACGCTCAAAGGAAAGCGTGACTGCGCCATCCTCGCCACATTGCTGTATCATGGCCTGCGCCGCGAGGAACTTTGCAAGCTCCGGGTGCGCGATCTCCAGCAGCGCGAAGGCGTGCTGCACTTTCGGGTGCATGGCAAAGGCGACAAGACCCGCTACATCCCGGTGGGCCTCAAAGCGCAGCGGCTCATCACCGCGTATCTCGATGAGGCCAAACACAAGGAGGATCTCGACGGTCCGCTGTTCCGGCTGGTGAAGAACAATATCACCAAGGTTCTTGCCAAGCACCTACACCCTGCTTCCGTGTATCAGGAGATTGCCAGGCATTACGGCGCTCTGGTGGGCATCAACGCGGACGTGCCCGGCTTCTGCGTGCATGCCTTGCGTGCCACCGCAGCAACCAATGCGCTGGCCCACAATGCGGACATTGCCAAAGTGCAGGAGTGGCTGGGGCATGCCAATATTGCCACGACGCGGCTCTATGATCGGCGGCAGAGCAGGCCGGAGGAGAGTCCGACGTTTAAGGTAGAATACTGAACGGGCTAAAGAGAAGAAACGGAGCTTCTTCTACGCCTGGGAAAGGGAGAGGCGTATGCGTATACCGTGGCAACGGTCGTTGGCTCTGCGCTGGGTGGCTTTCCTGCTGGCCTTCCTGCTCACGACTTGCGAGATAGGATCGCTCAATAGAGGTCTCTGCCAGCATGCACGCGTCGGCGGTGAAGATGTCGCGCAATGTTTGGAGGCGCAGCAGGTACGCAGACGCTAGGAAGTTCCCCTGTATTTTTGAAGCCATAGCGTTCCCATCTCGGAACCTCACCAACTTTGCACAACTGAGACTTTGATTTGTGAGAGGCTATCCGGAAACGCACCAGCCACGTCATGCCTCTATCCAGCCGCCTCCGTGCGGTCATGCAAGGCACAACGAGCGTGTGGCGTGCGTCTCGGCAGCCTCCGAGGCCCCTGCTGGCGGTGGCGCCGCGCCGGACGCGCTTCGCCCCGGCGCTCCGAGGCCTTCGTGGGCCACCGCGCCTGCGGCCACCGGGCCCTGGGCCCCCCGCGCCGGGGCAGAGCAAAACGCGGGTGGCGGACGTCCCGCCGGGCGCCCTGCGGCGGGGGCCCGCCTGGGCCGGGGGGCGCCGCGGGGCTCCGCGGGCCCCTGGGGCGGCCGGGAGAGCCGCGGGCGACGGCGTGCGAGCTGGGGCGTACTGCAACAGACGCGCGCACGCCTGTGCGGAGGGGATAGGCGCTCACTAGCGAAGCAATACACGGTGAGGCCAAGCGTTGTTGCCGGATAGCCTCTCAGGGGTGTGGAGTGAACGAAGGGACCCTTTCATAGCGCGGAAATGTAATAATTGCGGACCACAGCCCCCTCTCAGGAGCCCCAACACGCAGCCCTGCTCTCTTCCTACCTGCCGAGCAGGGCTGCGTCAGTTTTTCGTCGAAAATGATCACCTTCAATTTCTTTCTCGATCTCATGAAAAATATTCGTTTGAAGCATTATTTTGTTACTCATATACTCACTTCCTCCTGTGCGATGGTCCCAAACAGGAAGACAGCCTGAAGCCCCGGTTTATTGAGCGACCGCTGGTACGCGTGATGCCTGGGATCGGGGCTTCACCTGCTTATATCCCACCCCTTGCTTCGGCCTCTCCAACATCCATAATCCATGCTCGAGCCAAGTAATCAACATCGAGGATATGGGTAAGGGAGCCTGCCACCCGCTCCTTCTTCCCGAGCCAATACAGGGATGCCGCTCCCATCTCATCACGACCGTTAGAAGAGTTACATTACTTTCTCTCATCAATGTTGTGACAAAGATTAACTTGACTAATTCATCGGTTATTTCTATACTTTATCCCTTCTGTACGATGGCTCCAGTCAAGAAAATAGAGGAGTGTCATGGAAGATGTATTATTCTTAGCCTTAAGCTTCTTAGGGATTTTTAGCACACTCAAAGGAGAGCCTCTCGATACGACAGGGTATGAGGATGGTCCCTTTTCTGACCGTCCCTCCTATGCAATACCCGGCTATCACGATGACGAACAATTACGGCAAGCCCGCAGACGAGAGCGGGGCAAAGACCGGCGTGCGCAAGAGTCTCGTCAACATCGGTAAACCAGATATTTCTTTCCGTTTTCATCTCCCCTTCCTTGAACTTCCATAGCCCTCACGGCATACTTTGAATGTGTCTGCTTCGCTCCGAGGAAGCTTCGGCCCCCGTTTCGAGCTTAGCTTCCTAGAGAAGCAGACACACTTGCTGCATAGCAAGTATCTCCTCCGAGACCCGGTGTACCGTACGACATCGGGTCTTTGGTGTTTTGAGCTCTCTGACGTACATGCCAGCCTGCCAGTTCTCCACCTTCTTGCCTGTCATTTGTCCCCTTCTTGTGGTGTAATTTCATCGGCATAACTGTTACGCCACAGTCATAACGCCCCCGCAAAGCGGGGGGCTTGACGGTGGTGAGCAGCCCTAAGGGCTGCCAGGGTCATCGATCACGTTCT